>OGPZ01001558.1_pt1 | contig 15967 bp, 16 predicted proteins | sample 1553111 | NCBI WGS metagenome assembly OGPZ01 (sample SAMEA2579968, study PRJEB22360) | human gut metagenome
ATTCAAGAATATTTAGGGTTTGGATGTGTGCAGAGTGTTTATCGATGGTTGGATGGCGTTAGTATGCCAACAGTCGATAATCTGTATGCAATTAGCAAAATGCTTCAAGTTCCTATGGATTCAATTGTTTGCGGAAATGCTGGAAGAACAAAAAGTCAAATGGATGCATATCTTACGGATCAGGAGAGAAGAGTTTATACCTACTATAAGAAAATGAGAGAATTAAATGCAGCATAATTTTTGAACTACAAGTTCAATGACATTACATGAATCCTCCCTTAGAATTATATTAAGAGATAATTTTAAGGGAGGATTTTTTATGAGCGAAAAGATGTTAGTAACACAGGCTCTTGACGAAAGAGACCTACTAGTAAAGAAGATATCAGATAAAATTGACAAAGCAAGTTTTGTGGATACCATAAAGCCAAATGAGGATAAAGTATATTCAAAGCGCATTGGCAAGGATGAATATGCGAAAGAAGCGGAGTCGGCATATCAGCAGATTGTTGATTTGATTGAACGATTCCAGAAAATTGATGCAGCTATTGTTGCATCTAATGCTGAAACAGAAATCACAACATCATATGGAAAATTCACAGTTGCTGGAGCTATTTCGCTTCGAAGCAGACTTCGTGGACTAGGAACATACGATGGAGAAGCTGATTTTGAAGGAATCCTTAAGTCTAAAATGCAGGATGAGTATAACGAGCGTGTGCGCACATGTGATCTTAAGAACAGTCAGCTTCAGAATACTGCTGAGAGCATGCGCCTTAGCATTCTCGGAAAAGACAGTAAAACAAAAGACGATAAGCCTCTTGGAGTCGTGGATGCATATGTGAAGGAAAACACAACAGAACTTGTGGATCCGCTTGATATCAAGAAAAAGATAGAGAGCCTGGAGGAAAAGAACAATACACTTTTAAAGGAATTAGATACTCAGATTAAAGTGTCTAATGCGACTACTTTGATTGAAATAGCATAAAGTATTTGCCTGCATTGCGAAAATCCTAAATCTGGCTTCCCGTAACAGGGTTACGTTACAAGATAAGTATACCAATTCAGCGAAAATTGGGTTACCAATATACAAAGTGGCGCAATGGGTAGCGCACATGATTTGTAATCGTGAAGTTGTAGGTTCGAATCCTATCTTTGAAAACATTGGTTTAACAGTGATGATTGATAATCATCTCCAATTTTAACGGTTTTGTGTCTTATTTGAACATTTAATTGTGAATTGTAAACTTTTAAATGATTGAATTGTTTTAGGTAAAATAAAAACATTGATTTAGGCATAGAGATATGCTGAAATCCATGAAGATGGTTAAAGTGTTAAGCCAGTTGACTGGGGAATATCCACATGGCTGCAATGTGGGCAAATATTTAATGGTGGAGTCATGGCGTAAGCTATGGCTCCATTTTAAGTTAGGGATGATTTAGGGAGGAATTAAGAAATGGCAAGAGGAATCAGTAGAATAGAGCCAATGCTTGATGAATTCAGGAAATTATGGGAAAAATATCCGGATTTAAGATTTGGACAGTTGGTTTGTAACATTGTGCCAGAAAATCAATTGTTCTATGTGGAGGATGACATTATGCTAGAGAGAATTCAAGATTTCTTTCAATGATTGATCAGAGTACAGTGGATGAATCAACAGAGCTGTGGTTCGGAGAGATTGAAAAGAAGCTGGATTACAAATGGTGGTATGCTGGGCATTATCATACATCAAGGGTAAGAGATAAGGTTCAGATAATGTTTGAGGATATAGAGGAGTTTCTACATAGAAAACTAGATTATCAATAAGCTTTGAAAAATAGAAAGTGATGGTTTGGAATGAGAAGAAGCAAAAGCTATGAAGTAAGAAATCCAATGAATATATGGAATAAATATGATTTTGCTATGTCAGGTCTCGGAAAGAAAAGCAAAATCTTGGCAAAAATAAAATATTTTTTTAAATGCGTAAAGTGGAGTAAACAGCGTATTACAAGGGGCTATTGTGATTGTGATGTTTGGGAGATGTTTTCTTTTCTTCAGACGCTTATTCCGGATATGCTGCAAACACTGAAAGATACAAGAACGGGTTCACCAGGATATTTGGGAGAAAACTATACCAATGAAAATGGAATTCTTGTAAATGATACCTGCCATGAGGAGTGGAATTGCATTCTAGACAAAATGATATTTTTATGGCGAGAAGCGGAGGAAGATACATGCTCACAAAAGAATCCATTTGATGAAGCGCATTCCAAAGCAATGGATGAATTTACGAAACGATTTGGATTATTTGGAAATAAACTTCAAACTGAGAAAGAATTAGAGGCAAATAGAAAGCGCGGTGGCGGAGGAACAATTCATTTTATGGATGAGTTGCCTGAGTATAAAGAGATTTCCGATAAATATCGCGAAGAAGAAAAGCGTTTGGAAGAATATAGAAGAAAGTGTAAGGATGAAGCTATAGATATGCTTAAACAATATTTCTATGACCTGTGGGATTGAGTTATTAGTAAATCTTAAACCAAAAGTTTAATGCAATTAGTAATAGAATCTGTTATACTAATCATCTACAGGTAAACTTGTGATTCGGGATGGAAGAAAATTACGGAGGTACAAAGAGATGGAACCAATGTATTTGCAGGTCCTGCAAAAAGAAACAGGAAGACAGATTAAGAAACTGCTCGTGGAAAATGGTTATACCGTGAAAGACGTGCAGAATGCTATGGGATTTGAAAATCCACAAGCAGTCTACAAATGGATTTCAGGTAGATCATTACCGAGCTTAGACAATTTTGTAATCTTAAGCAGATTACTGCACACCAGCATAGAAGATATCCTCGTCATTGACGGGGATATTGTTCGTTTATGGGGATTTTCCTTTAAACTGTTAGTACAATGACAAATTTAGCGGAAGGCTTTATGCTGATATCAGAACAGGAGAAATCAGGAAAAGTAGAGAGGAGAAAAGATATGCAAACAATGACATCAGCATATGCAAATAAAATGCTTAAGAGTTTGGAAGAGGATAAGGCTTTCTGGCTGAACAAGGAGGAAGAGGCCTGCACATATGTTGCGGCAATTAATGAGGAGCCAGTTGTTCCTGATTATGATTATGTCGAGGTCGCAACGACAATTGCTGCGCTAGATGAGAAGATTGCTATTATAAAGCATGAACTTAATGTAACTAATGCAAACGCAAAGGTTCTAGTAGGTGATGTAACAATGAGTATAGATAGCATTCTTATTAAGATGGCACGGATAAACTTCCAAAGGGCAAGAAGCCATGCCTCTCCCTTCGTGAATTTGAAAAACAGGTAAACACAGATTTAGATTTGCTTGTAAATATCGTGGACGGACAGATGACAGTCTGTAAACTTGTAGACTGATATTTGAAAACAAAGACCGGAGTAAGGCAAAGCGCGAAACAGGGATATGTTACAGTACAGAGATTACTTGCAAAGGAAGCATTTGGTAAAAAGACGATACGAAGTGTGAAAACTTCCGATGCAAAGCTGTTCCTTATAAAATTGCAACAGGAAGATGGGAAAAGCTACAGTTCCATTCATACCATCCGGGGAGTGCTGCGACCAGCCTTTCAGATGGCAGTGGATGATGATATTCTGGTAAAGAATCCATTCGGATTTCAGCTTGCCGGAGTACTGGTAAATGATGCAGTTACAAGAGAGGCGATTTCCAAAGACCAGATGAGAAAGTTCCTCAAGTTTGTGCATGACGATGTGGTGTACTGTAAATATTATGAAGTGGTGTACATATTATTTCATACAGGAATGCGAATATCGGAATTTTGTGGATTGACGCTGAAAGACATTGATCTTGAAAATAGAACCATAAATATCGACCACCAGTTGCAGCGAACATCGGATATGCGATACATCATAGAAACTACAAAGACGGATGCCGGAACAAGAGTATTGCCAATCACAGAGGATGTGGCACAGATGTTTCAGGCAATCATTGAGGATAGAAATGCACCGAAAGTGGAGAAAGCCATAGATGGATATAGCGGATTCCTATTTTACGATGATAATGGAATGCCACTTGTTGCAATGCATTGGCAACACCGTTTTAATCATATGGTCGGCAGATACAATGACATCTACCGGATGCAGATGCCAAATATCACGCCTCATGTATGCCGACACACGTATTGCTCGAATATGGAAAAATCGGGAATGAATCCAAAGACGCTGCAGTACCTCATGGGGCATTCGGATATAAGTGTTACAATGAATGTGTACACGCATATCGGATTCGATGACGCTGAGGAAGAATTGAAACGGATGGAAGAGTTCCAGAAGGCACAGGCAGAGGTTGAACAGAAGAAGGAGAAAACGATGTCGCAGAAGATGTTTAAGGTAATTTAAAATGGAAGATAGGCAACGCTCTGGTTTAGGCTAGGGCGTTATTTTTGTGGAAAAAACGATTATATAAGATTATAATATAATTAGGGTTTGCTCGATTATATAATTAAGGAGGGATTCAAGTGTTTTTTTCAGAATATTATGGAATTGATTCTTCTGTAGTGGAGCATTATGGTGCTGTTGATATATCTTTTGTTTGTGACATTCCATTGTTCATTGATCCAATGTTGATATTCAATAGCGAAAAAGAGGAATATAAAAAGCTACATGAAGAAATAATAAAGTATTTTCATTTCTTATATCAAAAAGCATGTGACGGCTTATCAAATAAAGAGTTGAAAGCGTGGTTTGAATTCAATGAGGTTCCTAATAATTGGTTAGGATATTCTATGTCAGGAAATAAGGGAGCTGCATTGGGAAAACAATATGCAAGATTTTTGTATAAAAACATAAGGTTTGCAACAAATACAAATAATATTACTAAATCGAATCATATTGAAAAGATTATGCTCTTGTATGAAGGAAGTGGTAAGGATAAAATTAGTGATTTGACAGTAAACTTAATAAAGGGCTTTTTATGCAGTTACACAGAAGAATTTGCAGGAAAATATCTTGATAAAAAGTACATAAAAAAGTTTCATGTTGAAAAAGCATACTTTAATTATGAAACAGAAAGCTTTGTGAGTAAAGAGTACGAACTACCATATATAACTAGTGAAAAAGGTAAGAAGGAATATGTATTATTAACTCCTAAAGATATCCTGAGAGAGGATGAACCAGCGATTAATCGAAAAGATTTTCTTGATAGTTATGATGATGTAAGAAGCATGATAGATAATGATTCATTAAGAGCATACGTTAATAATTATATCGCCAAAGCAATTCTTGAATATGAAGATAACCAAAAAAGAAATAAGAGAAGTGTCAACGAGCGTAGTGTTAAAAAAATAGAGAAAGATGCATTTAAGGAATTAGCAAAAGGATATCCTGAATTATATGACTATTATATAAAGTATGTAGAGAATAATCCAGAACAAGTAAGCAAACTTGCACATGAGGAATGTACAGAAGAATTGGAAAAATTCTACAGTAACTCGAAGATACTTATAGCAAAAGTAATTGATGAAGGTTATGTTATTCAAGAAGATATCGAAGCAAGAGAAGAAGCAAAAAATAGATTGAAATTTTTTAAGCACATTATAGAAGAATGTGATGGATATTTAGCTTTATATTACAATGGAAAACAGATTGCAAAAGAAAAAGATCTTCAAAGATTATTTAGGTTTGTATGGTATGGAACTTCGTATAAGGTAGATGCAGAACCTAATAATGGAAGAGGGCAGGCTGATTTTATTGTATCAAAGGGAATGAATAATCAAAATATTATTGAGTTTAAATTGGCTAGTAATAGTAGTTTAGGACATGTATTTACGCAAATAAAAATATATGAGGCGGCTAATTGTACGGATGGAAGTTTGGTTGTTATCTTTTATTTTACAGAAGAAGAAAAAAGATTTGCAGAAAAAGTCATTGAAGATTCAGGGTATAAATCGGCTATTGATGAATCGATTTTTTTGATAGATTGTAGAAAAGATAATAAGAAATCTGCGTCCATTGCTTGAAATATTCTATAAGTAAGAAAAATATTTTTACTATTAAGTAATAATAACAACTTGCTAAATCTTGTCTTGAATTGCTAACTTTCCACATTTCAGAGCAAAATCATGATTACTACGAGGTTTATGAATGTCTTCTAAAGATGAGGCAATCTAGTGCAAAAAGGAGGAACACATAATGACTCAATATAGTGAAAAATCTTATAAAATGGCGTCAGCTAATACCAAGTATAATGCTGCAGGAAAAGCAGTAATATTAGAAAATGATGAGTGGCGTGATGAGAAAGAATGGGATGAAGTATTTGAGCTGATGCAGAATGAACAGAAAAACCCTTAGTAGTAAGAAGTTCCCTTTTACTACCAATTTTACTACTAACAGGTAGTAACAACTTGCTCAATCTTGCTCTGATTTGCCACAATCTGTAATTTCAGAGCATATCATAATAACCCCAGAAAACCTTGCAAAACAGGGAATTCTGGGGCAAATTAAGGAGAAACAAAACAATGATAAAAATACTATTCATCTGCCACGGCAACATTTCAAAATAATATGGCAATGTCAACATTTAGGGTACAATGAAACACCATCTAACTAAAATTACACCTTTTTTACACCTTTTGATTAGTTTGAAGCTAAGCTCTAGTATGATTTAAATAATTTTTTTAAAACACATCAATAAACGATGTGTTTTTTTTGTTCCACATTTTAGAAATGGAGGTAAGTTTGATGTTAAAAATCAGGTTACAAGGTAACAAAAAAGAGCTGAGAAGAATGATGAAACTGTTAAGAAAAAATCCGAGATGCCAGATTAACTACACTTCGAATTTTATGCAGTGTGATAATAACAAATTTTATCGCTTATATTTGACAATGTATTTATGTCAAAAAGAAAAACATCAAGAAACTAAGAAATAATAATTTATAGAATACGGAGGGTCAGAATTATGTGTAAAGTAATTGCTATATGCAATCAGAAAGGTGGCGTATCCAAGACCACTACAACCGCAAATCTTGGGGTTGGCTTAGTAAGAGCAGGAAAGGAAGTGCTTGTGATTGATGCAGATCCACAGGGAAATCTGTCACAGAGTCTCGGAATTGAAAATCCGGATGAACTGGAAGTTGCACTTCCGAGTATCATGGAGCAGATCATCATGGACAAGGAGGTGGATGTAACGAAAGGAATCATCCATCATAAAGAGGGACTTGACCTTATGCCATGTAATATTGATCTGTCAGGAGTGGATGTTTCACTTGTGAATGCCATGAGTAGAGAGCTTGTCTTGAAAACATATGTGGAAAGCATGAGAGAGTTTTATGATTACATTCTTATTGACTGTATGCCAAGTTTGGGAATGATAACGGTCAATTCGCTAACAGCATCGGACAGTGTTTTGATTCCGGTGCAGGCAGCTTATTTGCCGGTAAAGGGACTGGAGCAGTTGATCAAAACGATTTGCCGTGTGAAAAAACACTTGAATCCGGAAATCAAATTTGAAGGGATTTTAATCTCCATGCTGAATGCAAGAACAAACTATGCAAAGGATATTATGGAGCTGATCAGGGAGTTTTATGGAGATGCAATTCCTATCTTTGAAAGCAAAATACCATTTTCGGTGAAAGCTGCTGAGACATCTGCTGCGGGAGTGAGCATCTTTACATTGGATAAGAAACATCCGGTGGCGCAGGCTTACGAGAAATTGACAGAGGAGGTAATCGCTCATGAGTAGGACAAAGGCATTAGAAAATGTAAAATTGACGAGTTTTGATGACCTCTTTGGCGGAAATAAAATGGAAAAGACTGCGGAAGCAGGTGATGTGAAAGAGATACCGCTTTCAGAACTGCATGAATTCCATAATCATCCGTTTCAGATTCGTTCAGATGAGGAACTGACAGAGATGATTGAGAGCGTCAGAGAGCATGGTGTGCTGGTGCCGGGAATTGTCCGGAAACACAAAGAAGGCGGTTATGAGATCATTGCCGGACATACAAGAAAGCATGTATGCGAGATACTTGGATTTGAGACAATGCCGGTATTTGTAAAAGAGATGGATGATGATGAAGCCAGTCTGGTTATGGTGGATTCTAACATTCAGCGGGAAAACATCCGACCGAGTGAAAAGGCAAAGGCATATAAGATCAAATACGATGCCATGAAGAATCAGGGAAAGGCTGGGAATAGCCTGAAGATGATGTCTGAGGAAAGTGGCGAGAATTATAAACTGATTCAGAGATATATATGGATTGCAAGACTGAATGATGATCTGCTGGCTTTGGTAGATAATAAACAGCTTGGAATGGTTCAGGGTGTCAGCTTATCAGTTCTTTCGGAGAAAGAGCAGGAGCTGGTGTATGATGTCATCTGCAGGCACAAAATGAAATTGTCGACAGTACAGGCAAATACTATAAAGCAGTTGAGTGTAGATGGAAAGCTTAATGAGCAGATCCTGGAACGCTATCTTACTTCTGCACAGAAGCAGAAGAGAAAAAAGGAAATTACTCTGAAAAATGAACGGCTGTCAGAGTATTTTGAGGAAGAAACCACAGAAGAGGAAATGATGAATATCATTTTTGAACTGTTAGAAACATGGAAACGAAAGAAAGGAAGTGCACAGAATGAATAAGATTATTTTACTTGGAAATATGACAAGAAATCCAAAAACAACGAGAAAGACAGCAGAGGATGGAAGTGAAGTTGTCATTACCAAATTTGATCTTGCAGTAAACAGGAGGTCAAAGCGTGACGGAGAGGCAGATGCCGATTTCTTTCACTGCACTTCCTTTGGAAGACAGGCGGAATTTGTCGAGCGATATTTTCACAGCGGCTCCCGTGTATTAGTCATTGGACGGGTGCAGAATAACAACTATACGACCAAAGAGGGAAGCAAGGTCTATGGTTTCAGCATCATTACAGAGGAGGTTGAGTTCGCACAGAAGAAAAGTGCGGAGAAACCGGCAAATAAAGGCAGTGATTTTTCATCCGTTTCGGATGAGGAGCAACCGGTCGATGGCAGGTAGGTGATAACATGGCAGAAGGTTTCTTCCGAAGCAAAAAAGGATTTACAGTCGTTCAAAATGAGATAACCAGAGATGTGAATATTTCTTTGAAAGCAAAGGGACTATATCTTGTCATACAGGCATATATCTCCATGCCGGATAAGAAATGGACAAAAGAAGATTTCCGAAATCTGACCAAAGAAGGGAAAAAGGCATTTGACAGTGCGTGGAAAGAATTAAAAGATTTTGGATACTTGAAGGTTCACTTTATGCCGGATAATGGTGTATGGCGGGCTGAGTATGAGTTGTTGGATCAACCGGATCTTGGACCGCATACACTATATCATAGCTGCGATGGAACGGTTTCCAGTAACAATCTGACAAGAGCAGAAAAGAAGCGGCAGGCGGACTTATCTGAAGAAGAGAATGAACAGGTTTCGTCTGAAAATATCAGAGATCCGGCTACAGAAAAAGAAGAAAATCACCGTTACCCCCCTTTTGGTACTAACGGTATAGATGACCGTTACCCCCCTTACGGTAGTAACGCTAACGGTAGCAACGGTAACGGTAATAACGGTTACGGTAGCAACGCAAATGGGGGTAACAATAATAAAGACTATAATATAAATCCTGATATAAAGACTAATATATTTAATCCTAATCATAATCAATATCAGGATCAGGAGGTGATGCGTGAGGACTATTCGATGGAGTTTATAGAGCAGCATTATGAACTGGAACCAAAGTATGTTTCTGCTGTGCAGGAAAATTCGATCAGCACGGTCAAGGATGTGCTTTATGATATTTTGAATACCCATAAACCGGTGCTGCGGGTAATGGGAGAGGATAAACCGGCTGCGGTTGTGAAATCAAGGCTTTTGAAACTGAACCGATGTGATATTGATTATGCGATCGACCAATATCAAAAACAGGTGACGAAGGTACATAACCATAAGGCATATATGCTCACGGTACTTTATCAGGCGAAATCGCAGGGCGAGTTGGATATCATTAACCGTGTTATGTATGATTTTTATGGAGCAGGCAGTAAAGCTGGTGATACAGGAGGTGGTGGCAGTGGATAATAAGGACAAGTCTGCCAGAATTCCGGTGCTACTCCGGCTGGATAATCCGAAGCACAGACTGGTCTATAACATTCTTGAAAGCGCAGACAATAAAAGTGCTTACATCCGGGAAGCAGTGATCTATTATCACAGACATAAAGGCATATCTCCGGAGGAAGATGATGTTATGGATCATATCCGGTTGGTGGTGCAGGAATGCAATCAACAGCTTTTAGCCGAACTCGACAAGAGGATCGGAAGTAAAGATTTGATTGACTATGACAAACTGAAAAATATATTTTAATCGACAGAAAAATACAGTATAATTTACATTGCTGGGAATGACCAGCGTACAGCAAGGAGCGTGAACGATATGAGAAAAATGATGAAAACAGGCATGGTATTTTTTATGGCGATGCTGGTGCTTATGACGCAGCATGTTACGGCAGATGCAAAAGCAAAAGTGCTGAACAAAAAGATGACCATCGACTTAAACAAGGATTCGGCAGGAATCCGTTTTGCACCGACAAAGCTAAAGAAGTATTCCAAAGTGAAAGTCAGTGTGAAAAACAAAAAGGTGTTGAAGGCGAAGGCAAATGGAAGAAAGTATATTTACTTGAAAGGCAAAGCCGGCGGAAGAACCACTATGATGATCCGATTATATAAAGGTCATAAAAAGGTGCGGGTGTACCGTTACAGCATCAAGGTGATTGGAAAAGGACAGGATGGTTATAAGGCACAGGCAAAGAAAGCATTTACCATCCAGAACAGGTACCGGGCAGAGAAAGGTGCAAAGGCATTGACATGGTCAGATAAGTTATATCGGTTTGCTCTGTACCGCTTAAAACACAGTGGCTATGATGGGCATAAAAATCTTCCGACAGACATGGAGAACTTTTTTGGTGATATACTGGTAATTAATAACATATCTTTTGGAGAAAATATGGCAAGTGGACAGACAAGTGCTAAAGAAGTAATGCTTTCGTGGAAGCATAGTTCGGGGCATTACCGGAATCTGTTGAATAAAGACTATCAATGTGGTGCGATTGCCCGCTACAAGGATACCTGGTGTGCGGTCTTTTATGATGGTTCTCCGGAGAATCTTTCCAAAAAGAAGCAGGATGTCGCAGACATAGTTGTTACCATTAAGCGTCAGGATAAAGCAGGTGGAAAATATATCGGTGGTGCCACCATCGGTTATTATGAGGAAAACGACCGATGGAATACAAGCAAACGGATCACGGTAGGAGAATCTGGAAGACGGATTGTCTTGGAATTTGGTAAAACCTATGTGTTTTATGAAAAGACAACACCGGATGGATATGATAAAGCAGAAAAGGTAACCATAACAGTAACGAAAGATATGCCAAGGGAGATCATTCTTTCAGGCAATTAAAATTTCATAGAGTAACTGATAACGAAGCAGGAAATGTATGTAAGACAGACAATACATTTTCTGCTTTTTTTGATTGGAGGGAAAAAGATGCTATTTCTCATCCGCCCACCACCGGACAGGGCGGAAAAAGTCCGGACAACAGATCAGTCTGCATCCTGACGCAGTGGATGCGGAAAAAAAGAAATATGCGTAGAAATGAGGTTTATCATGAAATCAAAAGTAAAGAAGAGATGTAAGCAGATGCTGACAGGATTGTTGGCATTATCTATGCTGTGCGGATTATTGCCACAAAATACGGTAAGTGTCAGTGCAGCAACGACGGCAAAAACAAATGTATCTTCTTATGGAAGATTAGGAAATGTCGATGTCGGTTCAAAGACAAAAACGGGAACATGGTGGAAGATCAATGTTGGTAGTAAGACTGCATTTTGTCTTAGCCTTGGAAAGACATGTCATACCGGAAATACCTATCAGGTGACGGATACCCATACCTGGAATCAGAATACCGGTGGAGAAAAACATGGTTACTATGCAAAGATTATCCGTTTTTATGTCAATGACTGCAATCGGGCAAAGAAGGGTTTTGTTCTTGGTCAGGCACTTATCTGGGCGGTATCAGAGGGAAACACTTCTGAAGCAAATCTGAAAAATGTGATCAAACAGGTAAAAGCAAATACCGGGTATTTTCCGAATAAGACTGTAGCAGATCTTTATAAACAGATCTTTCAGCCAACAGGAGCATGGGAAGCACAGGCAACCATGTGGGAAAAGACCGGAGCAACAAAAGGCTATCAGAAACTGATCACGGTTGATGCAGATATTGTACAGAATCCAAATTACAAAACGATAACAGATCATACCTATTACCGTCAGAGAATCACGCTGCATAAGCAGGATGAAGATGGGAAAGGATTAGGAGGTATTAAGTTTACCTTATCTGCAGATAACCTGGATGACCTGTATTCGTTTAATGTGTTTGACCGCAATGGAGATACAACAAGCAATGCGGATGAAGATGATAATACGGAATTTGAAGTAAGCGGACTTACTACAGACGGTGGAACCGTTGCATGGAGAATGACCTATCGTCTGGAAGCAGACGAAATGGCGTATTATACGGATGCTGCACTGGCTAATATGAATGCAGACCAGAAGAAGGCTGCCAAAGAAGCTCTGGAAGATGATGGATATAAGCAGGGAGTTCACTTCGGAAAGAACATGACCAAAGCAGAAGCAGAGGATCTGATCAGAAAAGATCTAAATTCGCAGATAAAGGATATTTCCAATACTTATACTTTGACAGAGGACAGTGTTGGAAACAATAAGAACATTTTCTTAGATCCGGCAATGGTCAAAGGAGTAAAGATTACCCTGAAAGAAGCAAATAGCTGGCAGAAAAACAGTAATGGAGACTGGCCGGACAAGTTGGTGGAACATCCAACGCAGTACAGCAAGGCGTATATGACAACAATCACTAATAAGTATAAAAAGGCAACAATCGTGGTGACGAAGAAGTCTGGCGGCTCTGCTGACGGTTCGGCTCATGGAGATGCAACACTGGATGGTGCGGTATTCCAGTTGTATTCCGATAAGGCATGCACACAGAAAGCAAAGGTATTTGATGCTGCAGGCAATGCTAAAACAGCAGATGTCTATCGAATTAGTGGAGGAAAATTAACAACCGATTATCTCAGAAGCGGTAATACCTATTACCTGAAAGAGATACAAGCCCCGACAGGTTTTTTACTTAGTGATGAAGTCAAAGAGTTAAAGATTGATGCTTCCGCTAAAACGGATGAATTTACACCAATGCTGTTTCAGGCTGATTTCGCAGATACACCGATCAAAGGAAAGATTGCTGTGAAAAAGAAGTCTTATGATCCGACGAAGAAAGAGTATTACCCGGAGAATAACACAACTTTTCAGGTGTATTTGAAGTCGAAGGGCAGTTATGATAATTGTGCCGATGACGAGAGAGCAACGATCAAAACAGATGCAGACGGTTATGCCGTAACCGGCGATCTGGTCTATGGAACTTATGTAGTGCATCAGGTGGATTCCGGTGATGTGGATGCCTATTATGTCGATGATTTTGAAGCAAGGGTAACAGAAAACGGCAAGGTATATGAGTTTGAAAAGGTCAATGAGTTATTCAAGGCGTATTTTAAGATCATCAAGAAAGACAAGAACACGGAGAAAACAGTGCTGAAACCGGGAACCAGTTATCAGATCTATCAGGTAGTAGATGGAAAAGAAGAACTGGTAACACAGGAATACATGGAAGATGGCGAGAAAAAGACAGCAGACACCTTTATCTGTGATGAATCCGGTGAAGTAGTAACGGTAGATTCTCTTCGTTCCGGAACTTATCATATTTATGAAGTGGCTGCTGCAGATGGTATGCACATCAACCATCAGTATGTGGAGGTTGTGGTAAACAGCAAGGCAGACAATTATGAAAGTTACATTGATGAAGATGGATATCATCATGTAACGATTACGCTGGAGTATCTGAACGAGGAAACAAAAGGACGATTGAATCTCTTAAAAACCGGCGAGGTATTAAAAGGCTGGGATAAGGAGAAACAGGAGTTTATTTTTGAGGATGTAAAACTGGATGGTGTGGAATTTACCCTTTATGCGGACGGAGATATTGTGACACAGGACGGACAGAGTACCGACAATGCCCGTGACACATGGTTCAAAGATGGTGATAAGGTGGCTGTTCTTACAACCGGAAAAGGTGTGGAATTTACATTGGAATGCGGTGGCATTACCGGTTATACAATGGATGAAGACGGAACCATTCATGTGTCGCTGCCATTAGGAAAATATAAGCTGAAAGAGACAAAGACACCATATGGATATGTATATCCGGATACCAAAGAGTGGTCTTTGGAATTTAAGTGGCAGGATGGAAAGGACGAATATGTCCTTAACAGTACCGATGCAACCGATGACAAGGGTCTGCTACATATCAAAAACGACTTCGCCGGCACGAAGCTGGAATTGATCAAGCAGGATGCAAAGACGAAGGAATCCATTGAAGGAGCACAGTTTGGTTTGTATTCCAAGCATGATATTTATAACTATACCGGAGAAAAGATCGTAGATGCGGGAACGCAGCTTGCAACTTTAACTACAGGTGCGGATGGAAGTGTTGTATCAGATAAGAAACTGCCGCTTATGAGTGAGCTTTATACAAAGTCTGTTTCTGCAGAAACAGCTGGAAGTGAAGCTGCGGCAACAAGCACTCCGGCGGCAACAGGACTGCCGTTTGTACCATCACAGCCGGAAGTGACACCGGGGTTAGATCTGAGTGCGACAGCTTCTCCGATGCCAACAAACGATGCTGCTGGTCTAAAGTTAAATTCCGGAGATTATTATCTGCAGGAGTTGGCTGTGTCCGACAGTTACTATATGGACACGACACCGATCAACATTCATATGGAGTATCAGGATGCAGAGACAAAGACGATCACAGCAAAGGCAGTCAAAGAAAACACACAGACAACCAATGTGGTCAGCAAGGTTGATGTAACAGGCTCGAAAGAGGTTGATGGCTGTAAGCTGGAGATCGCAGATGCATCCGGCAAAAAAGTTATCAGTTGGACATCCGGGGATAAGGATTCAGTCAAAGTATATGTAACAGAGAAGGACGGCTACCAGAATTTTAAGTATTCGTTCGATGAGAAGGGAAGTCTTCTTGTGGGAGGACTGTTCCACGATAAAGAGTATACATTGACAGAAACAAGACCTGCAGATGGATATGTTACCGCAGATGCAATCATCTATCAGATAAAGTCTGTGATGACATCCTCTGCAGCAGTAGATCCAACAGATACAGTAGCAAGTGGAAGTGCAGTTACGGTAAATCCGGTCAGTGGAGGTGCAGTATCCAGTGAAACAGGTATTTCCTATACATCTGTAGTTACCGTGAAACAGAAAGATGGAACATTTGTCGATCATACCGATGATAAGATCATTATGGAGGATGAGCAGACGCATATCCAGCTTTTGAAACTGGACAAGGAGACAGGGCAGGCTCTTGGCGGTGCAAAGTTTGTTGTAACAGATTCCAAAGGAAACAAAGTGACGAAATTTGTTACAAAAGATGATGCTTACGATATCACTGGCAAACTGGTTGTTGGAGAGACTTACACCTTTACAGAGGTTTCCGCTCCATCCGGCTATCAGTTGGCAAAGCCGGTACAGTTGACGATTAAAGATACCGGAAAAGTACAGACAGTGACGGTTAAGGATGCGCCGATTCCGGAAGTACCGGATACCCCACAGACAGGTGGAAACATGCCGATACTTTCGATTGCGGCAGGATTGCTTATGGTAGTTGGTGCAGCGGTGATGATCTGGAAGAGACGAGCAATGGTAAAGAAATAAGATTTTTGTAGAAGTATGGCGGTTCATTTGGTATAATTATGGTGCAGGGGACGAGAAATTGTTCCCTGCAAATCGGAATTTATAGAACTGTGAAAAGTAAAGGTGGTAATTTTGTGGTTAAAT
>OGPZ01001560.1_pt1 | contig 15931 bp, 14 predicted proteins | sample 1553111 | NCBI WGS metagenome assembly OGPZ01 (sample SAMEA2579968, study PRJEB22360) | human gut metagenome
GCATATGTCCGCATTCACACTGCCAGATGTTCAGTGGTGTTCCCCAGTAACGGTTACGACTGATACCCCAGTCCTGAACGTTTTCAAGCCAGTCGCCGAAACGTCCTTTACCGATGCTCTCAGGGATCCAGTTAATAGTATTGTTATTTCTGATCAGGTCATCCTTAACTGCTGTCATCTTGATGAACCAGGATTCTCTTGCATAGTAGATCAGTGGTGTGTCACATCTCCAGCAGTGTGGATAATCATGCTCGAATTTCGGAGCATCGAAGAGCTTGCCTTCTTTGTCCAGATCTGTGAGGACCATAGGATCTGCTTTCTTTACAAAAACGCCTGCGTATGGTGTCTCTTTTGTCAGGTTACCCTGTCCGTCTACGAACTGTACGAATGGCAGTTCATAGTTACGTCCGATTCTGCTGTCGTCTTCACCGAATGCAGGTGCAATGTGAACGATACCTGTACCATCACTCATAGTAACGTAGTTATCACAGGTTACGAAATGAGCTTTCTTTTTCTGTTTTGCTGCTGCCTCTCCTGCACATGCAAAAAGCGGCTCGTATGCTTTGTATTCCAGGTCTGTTCCCTTGTAGGTTTCCAGAACTTCATATGCTTTCTCGCCTTCTTCTTTTGCAAGTTTGCCAAGGACTTTGTCAAGGAGTGCTTCTGCCATATAATAGGTATATCCGTCTGCTGCCTTTACTTTGCAGTAAGTCTCATCCGGGTTTACGCAGAGTGCAACGTTGGACGGAAGTGTCCATGGTGTTGTTGTCCATGCAAGGAAGTATGCATCTTCACCAACAACCTTGAATCTTACAACTGCGGAGCGCTCTTTTACAGTTTTGTATCCCTGGGATACTTCCTGTGCGGAAAGAGGGGTACCGCATCTTGGACAGTAAGGAACGATCTTGAAGCCTTTATACAGAAGCTTCTTGTTCCAGATTTCTTTTAATGCCCACCATTCGGATTCAATATAATCGTCATAGTAAGTTACGTATGGATGTTCCATATCAGCCCAGAAACCAACTGTAGATGAGAAATCTTCCCACATTCCTTTGTATTTCCAGACACTTTCCTTACACTGTTTGATGAATGGCTCCATACCGTATTCTTCGATCTGCTCTTTGCCATCCAGACCAAGTTTCTTCTCTACTTCCAGCTCTACCGGAAGTCCGTGGGTATCCCATCCTGCTTTACGCGGAACCATGTAGCCCTTCATTGTACGGTATCTCGGAATCATATCCTTGATAACGCGGGTAAGTACATGGCCGATGTGCGGTTTACCGTTTGCAGTAGGCGGTCCATCGTAGAATGTATAGGTTTCTCCCTCTTTTCTGTTCTCCATACTTTTCTCAAAGATATGGTTCTCTTTCCAGAATTCTTCTACTTTTTTCTCACGGTCTACAAAGTTTAAGTTCGTATTAACTTTCTGGTACACAGTAATTTACCTCCTGTTTAAATTATTTGTATCAGACACCTGAAAATATGCAGGACGTTTATATACGCTGAAAAATATTTCCAGTGTCCTTTAAGAACGAAAATAAGCCCATAAAAAAATCGCCCTTTTGTAAAAGGACGAAGGTTTATTGACGTTCGCTATACCACCTGTTACATTGTACGGGCATCCTCTGCCGATACATGAATCTTTTAACGGGGATTTCCGTCAGCTCTTACCTGTCTGTACACCCTTCAGAGCTGCAACTCCGGAGTGATCTTCACTGCATTTACTCACCACCGGGCTCACACCCTCCCCGGTTCGCTGTCTGCTTTCCCCTGCAGTTACTCTCTCCATCAACGTTTTTGTGGACATATCATTTATTTAACTATGCGGATTCATTATAAGGTCACAAAATTCACTGTGTCAAGTATTTTTTTGAATATTAGGGTAATCCTGTTACTGTTTAATAACACTGGTTACTGTCAAACTCCCGAACAGTAACACACTGTTAACATACTATCATATAAATTTTACACAGGCATTGTAATTAATGATATAATAAGGTAGAATATTTTGTCCGAACGTCATTTAACACAATGAACCAGGATATGGAAAGCAACTACTATGTATATTTAATGAAGGGTAATTTCAAATGTTTAAAACAAAATTTCATAAATTAATGAAACGTTTCCTCACCGGAATGCTTTGTGCAGGGATTCTGACCTCCCAGCCTGCAGTCACTTACGCTGCCGAGACCTCTGCCACTCCTGAAGCCGGTCATTCAGAAACCTATTCACAGGCCTCAGATATCGATTCTGTCAAAGGATGGCCCACAGGTCCTAATATCGAGGGACAGTCCGCAGTGCTGATGGATGCAGTCACTGATACTATTCTTTATTCCAAGAATGCCAAAGATAAGCTATATCCCGCCAGTATTACTAAGATCATGACCGCTCTTCTGGCCTGTGAATATCTGGATATGAACGATACGATCACCATGTCTCAGGAAGCGGCTTATGGGATTGAGGCCGGAAGCTCCAGCATTTACGCAGAAACAGGAGAGGTTTTCACAGTAGAGCAGGCCCTGATGGCTCTGATGCTGGAATCCGCCAATGAGATGGCTCTTGCTCTGGCAGAAAAAACAAGCGGTTCTGTAAAGAAGTTTGTTGAACTGATGAACCAGAGGGCAGCTCAGCTTGGCTGTAAGAACACCCATTTTAATAATCCAAATGGTCTTCCGGATGAGACGCATTATACCACCGCAGGTGATATGATGAAGATTGCTAAGGCAGCCTGGTATAATCCCAGATTCCGTAAATTTGTGACCACACAGGTTTATGAGATTCCTCCGACTAATAAGCAGTCTGAAACCCGTTATCTTCTCAATCACCATAAGATGATGCCCGGACAGTCTTATACATACGATGGGGTTCTGGGAGGAAAGACCGGATACACCGATGCAGCGGGAAGTACGCTTGTCACCTATGCCAAGAGAGGAAATTCCATTCTCATTGCAGTTGTGCTGAATTCTACAAACGGTGCTTTTCCTGACACAACTTCTCTGCTGGATTACGGCTTCGACAATTTTGAAAAAGTAGACTTGAATATAGATACCGATCCGGTACCGGCAGTATTTCTCCCATGCGAAAAGCACCTGTTAAAGGACTGGAATAATCTGTGTTCCTTCTATTATATGAGGCATGTGTACGTAACTGTCCCCACAGGAACCGATGTGAGCCAGCTTGTAAAGAAGCAGAAACTTCTGAACAATTCTGTCGGTCCAAAGCGAATTAAAAGTAAATATTATTTAGACGGCCATATGGTCGGATATGGAATGCAATATGAAAAGGAAATCCTTTCAGATTTCCTTCTCAACGCTTCTTTTTAGTTTTCGCCTGAGGCGGAGGACTTCTTTTCTTTCACGAAGTTCCTCTGCTTCTTCTGTATCTGTGAAACGCAATGTCTTCACAGCGAAATATTTCTCATCTTCTGTTTTTCGGATGCGGATCTTGCCTCTTATCAGTCCATGTTCTTCACAATTGGATATGCTGTAATAAACCTTTGGATTATTCATAAACCATCGGAGTTTGCGCTTTGCAGGCAGATGACAGACCGGACATCTGGTGCTGGTCACCTCGCGGTCTTTCATGATTCGCTCTCTTGTGGCAAATTCTCTGGATACATATTTGTCATGATCCGGATAGGAAATATGTATCTCGTCTTTTTTCTTCTTTGGATTCTGGTAAACATCCAGTGACGGATGATTGATGATGATTATGTTATTTATTTTCTCCAGGACCTTCGCTGTATACCAGGCATCTGCAAGCGCCCGATGAAACCCCCTGGATTTCTCTATTTTCAGCTCATCGATCGCATGCTCCAATGCACACCTGTGTGTACCGTCATCATAACTGATACTGTATAGTTTCTGCACATCATAATAGGTCACAGGTCCGGGAAGCAGATCCAGCAGGCCATAGAACTTCATATTTCTCTGAAGTTCCATCACGTCCTGATTTCCCCAGGTAAAAAAGTACCAGTCTTCTCCGCACCAGTCAATAAATTCCCTGACTGCCTGCTCAAAGGGCACTCCTTTCATAAGATCTTTATAATCTACATGAATTACCTCATGGATGCTGTCATGAATCCATTTATAGACCTGTGGTTTGATCAGTCGGTGAAAATGATCCGTTATTTCTTTTTTGCTGTTTACTTTTACAGCCCCAATCTCGATAATCTCAAATGGAAGCCTGTCGTTACGTGTTTTCTTTCCCGAAGGATTCTGATTCCATTCCAGGTCAAAGACAATATAGTTCATTCATCCGGTCCTTTTTGTTTATTACTTTTTCGCATTTATTTTCCACTGCTGATAAACATATTATTTCACAATCTTCAGTTCATACTGTCTGGTTCCCAGACCAATCTTCTCTGCCTGATCCAGTGTTGCCTGCCATTCAATGTTCGGGTTGGAATCTTTGAAATGGTCGTGGTGGCAATGCCAGTCAGGTTTTGCCAGATGTTCTCCAAGCTGGCTGTTCTCGATCGGAGTTGCTTTCAGACAGGCATCTGCGCAGGCCTGGTCCAGAGCAACCGGGTCAAAGCTTGCAAACATTCCGATATCAGGAAGGATTGGTGCATCATTTTCGCCATGGCAGTCACAGTTCGGGCTGATATCCTGAACAAGCGCTACATGGAAATGCGGACGGCCATGACAGACTGCCTGTGCATATTCTGCCATCTTACGGTCAAGAAGTTCATTCGCACTGCTGTTTGGATTGTATACTGCATCAAAACCGCAGGCTCCGATACAACGGCCGCAGCCTTTACATTTATCATAATCAATGACTGCTTTTTTATTCGGATATGTAATCGCATCACTTCCGCACTCTTTCGCGCAGCGACGGCATCCGCGGCAGAGTTCTTCATTTACTGCAGGTTTTCCGCTGGCATGCTGTTTCATCTTACCTGCGCGGCTTCCGCATCCCATTCCGATATTCTTCAGTGCACCGCCGAAGCCGGTTGCTTCATGACCTTTGAAGTGGCTTAAGCTGATAAAAATATCTGCATCCATGATCGCATGTCCGATCAGTGCAGTCTGACAATATTCACCGTTAACTACCGGTACTTCTACTTCGTCTGTACCGCGTAAGCCATCACCGATGATGATCTGGCATCCTGTTGAAATGCTGTTAAATCCGTTGAGATTTGCGCACTCCAGATGCTCCAGTGCATTCTTACGGCTTCCCGGATAAAGAGTGTTGCAGTCTGTGAGGAACGGAAGTCCTCCCTGCTCTTTACAGAGATCAGCTACTGTTTTTGCGTAATTCGGGCGCAGGAAAGCCAGATTGCCAAGTTCTCCGAAATGCATTTTAATAGCCACGAATTTTCCATCCATATCAATGTCTTTGATTCCGGCTGTAACGCAGAGTTTCTTCAATTTATCAAGCTGGCTGGTGCCAACCGGACATCTGAAATCAGTAAAATAAACGGTTGATTTTTCCATCGTTTTTTCCTCCTGTTTTTATTGATCAAAATTTGATTTTCTTTTTTATTTTATCACAAGATGCAGGTTCTTTTCGAGATATTTTTTTGCTTACATCTGTTCGTAAAATTTTGTCACCTTTTTGTATTCTGCAGGCAAAGTGATCTGCTCTACCACAACATCTCCATCTTCTGCATTGTGGTAACGGTAAATGTAAACGCCCTCCTGGATCTCATCTCCTTCGATCAGAGAAACTGCCAGATATCCCTGTCCTTCAAATTCAAAGGTATCCATGATCGCAAAATCCCGTTCTGTTCCGTCAGATACCGGGATGCTGATTACTTCATATTCTTCCATAGTATGTTTTCCTCTCATTCATAAGCAGTCTTATTCTTATTTTCGCTGTTTTTTATTGTAGCAAAGAGTGTTAATTATATCAATCCTATTTAACCGAATCAAGTAAGTCGTTACTGTTAACGGAGTGAACAGTAACAGTAAGACCCCTGCGGGTTACAAAAAGAAAGACTGCACCTCCAATGAGCACAGCCTTTCCGGTTTGGTATATTTTATTCAGTTCTGCTTACAATTGCTTATGCCATAATCGGTTTTAATGCTTCTGCAAGCTTTTCTTTCTCAGCTTCTGCCTCTTCCAGATTCTTGCCGAGAGTTGTGTAATAGATTTTGATCTTTGGTTCTGTTCCGGATGGGCGGACAACTACTGTCTCGCCGTTATCCAGCTTGTAGATCAGTACGTTTGCTGCAGGAAGTCCTGTTTCTTCCGGTTTCTGGTAATCTGTTACTTTTACTATAGTATGACCTGCGATCTCTGTGAGAGGTTTGTCACGAAGTCCCTGCATCAGAGCTGACATCTTATCCATTCCGCTTAATCCCGGGAATTCGAAGCTGTCTACTTTATTCAGGTAACGTCCGTACTGTGCATAGATCTCTTCCATTCTCTGTTTCAGGGAACTTCCTATACTTCTGTAATATGCAGCCATTTCACAGATCAGCATAGATCCGATAACAGCATCCTTGTCACGTACATATGGTCCTGCAAGGTATCCGTAGCTCTCTTCAAATCCGAAGATAAATCTGTCTACTTCATCTGCTGCTTCAAGCTGTGCGATCTGATCGCCGATCCACTTGAATCCTGTAAGTACGCTTCTGAGTTCTACTCCATAGTGCTCTGCCACTGCATCTGCAAGTGGTGTGGAAACAATGGATTTCACTGCTACCGGGTTCTTTGGCATTGTGCCTTTTTCAATGCGGCCTGCACAGATATAGTCAAGAAGGAGTACACCTACCTCATTACCTGTTACCAGCTCATAGGAACCATCCGGGCATTTCATTGCGATACCAACACGGTCTGCATCCGGGTCAGTTGCAAGCATTAAGTCTGCACCTGTTTCTTTTGCGAGATTTAATCCAAGCTCCAGAGCTGCAAAGATTTCCGGGTTCGGATAGCTGCAGGTTGTGAAGTATCCGTTCGGATATTCCTGTTCCGGAACGATTGTGATATCTGTGATTCCGATATCTTTTAATACCTGAGTTACAGGTACAAGTCCTGATCCGTTTAACGGGCTGTAAACCAGTTTCAGTCCTGCTGTCTTGCAGAGACCCGGACGAACCTGACGGGATTCGATAGCTTCATAGAGAGCCTGCTTGCAGTCATCTCCTACAAATCTGATCAATCCTTCTTCTACACCTTCTGCAAAGGACATGTACTTCGCACCTGTGAGTACGTCTGTCTTCTGAATCTCATCATATACAATGGCAGCTGCATCGTCTGTCATCTGGCATCCGTCAGGACCGTATGCTTTGTATCCGTTGTACTTAGCCGGGTTGTGGGATGCTGTTACCATAATACCTGCATTGCATTCATAGTAACGTGTTGCAAAGGAAAGTGCAGGTACAGGCATCAGTGCGTCATAAATTCTGACATTGATATCATTTGCCGCCAGTACGCCTGCTGCTGTTTTTGCAAATACATCACTCTTGAGACGGCTGTCATAGCTGATGGCTACTGTCTGATTACCGCCCTGTGTTTTTACCCAGTTCGCAAGTCCCTGTGTTGCCTGGCGAACTACATAAATATTCATACGGTTGGTTCCGGCTCCGAGAACTCCGCGAAGTCCGGCTGTTCCGAATTTCAGCGCTACTGCGAAACGATCTTTGATCTCTTCATCATTTCCTTCGATTTTGGATAATTCCGGATTAAGATCCGCATCCTGCAGATCTGCTGCCAACCAGCGTTTGTATTCTTCCTGATACATTTTGACCACTCCTGCCTTATTTTTATAGATTTTTTTGTATATATTAGCTGAATATAACTATATAATACCATAACTCAGACAAATCAGCAACAAGACAGCGAGATTTCCGTTAAATTTTAAAAATTACTTTCTTTTCTGTTTGTCCGCTCTCTGCAGGCGTTTCCTATATTGGTCAGGCAGAGCACTGTGGTGATCAGGAAAAGTCCGGGGATCAGAATGATCCACCAGGAACCTGTCATTAATGCCTTATCTGACAGAGACAGCATACTTCCCCATGTGATAACCTCTATCGGAAGTCCAATGCCCATAAAGCTTAAAGTAGCTTCAGAGATCATTGCAGTTCTTACATTCATGACTACCATAAACATAATGGATGAGAAAAAGTTCGGCACCAGATGCTTCCACAAAATACGGAAAAATCCCGCTCCCATACATCTTGCAGCGATGATATACTCACTGTTTCGTATCTGCCGTACCTCTGTGCGTACTACTTTCGCAATACTGGTCCAGCTGGTCACACCGATCACAAAGGACAGACTCAGGATATTTGCATCTCCCATAATAGCCTGCAGCAAAATGATCAGGAGCAGAGTTGGTATACTTAAGAATATTTCTGTAAATCTCATGATCAGTTCATCAAGCCAGGCAGGTGCCACTCCACTGAAGGCACCGACTACCACTGCAATAAAAGTAGAAATAACTGTGGCTAATCCACCGATCAGAATCGAGATTCTTCCTCCATACCAGATCATGGAAAAAATATCCCTTCCCATAGTATCTGTTCCAAAAAGGAACTCCCTGTCAGGAGCTTTATTATAGTTTAACAGATCCATATAAGCAGGATCCTTTGTCATGATCAGTTCCGCACACAGACAGCCCAGTACGATAAGAATCAGGATTGCTGCTGAAACAACGGGTTTTCCCTGATACCACTTTTTCTTTGATTTGGGAATTACGGTTTCTGTCTTTCTGTTTCCTGCCAGTTCAAATAAATGATTGGTCATCCTTCTACTACCTCCGATTTCTCGGTTATTACTTCATCCTTCATACGGGGATCTATCTGTTCATTAATAGTCTGACTGACGATATTACAGAAAATAACCAGGATTCCTGACATCATACAAAGCAGCATCAGCAGATTGTAATCATGATATCTGGCACTCTCATAGGACAGAGCTCCGATTCCGGGATAAGAGAATACACTTTCTACCACATAGGTTCCTCCAAGTACATGGGGGACTGCAATGGCCATAATACTCAGATAAGCAGGCATTACATTTCGGACACAATGTCTGAACATAAGCTTTTTCTTATCCAGGCCTTTTGCCTTTGCCAAAAGTACATAATCTGCGCGAACCTCTTCAAGGATCTTATTTCGGATCATGTAAGCATAATACCATAAATGCTCCATGACCACGATGGTCAGAGGCATGATCAGATGCAGCACTCTGTCACCGATATCTCCTGCATTTCCTGTACTGTAAGCTCCACTGCTTGGCAGGATCTTAAGATTTACGGAAAAAACAAGGATCAGGACCAGAGCCATCCAGAACTCAGGAATACAGCTGGATATGGTTCCCAGCTTACACAGGATCCGGTCTGCCAGCCGGTTTTCGTACCAGGCACACAGGATTCCCAGGAGCAAGGCTCCGGCAAACATAATGATAAATCCGATTCCTCCAAGTACAAGTGTATTGCCAATACGGCCGCCGATCACTTCTACCACATCCTGTTTATATTTAAATGAAATTCCAAATTCTCCATGAAAGGCATTTTTTACCCACTTCACATACTGCACAGAAATCGGTTCGTTCAATCCCAGTTTTCCCATAGCCCATTCACGTTCTTCCGGACTCATCTTCTCTGTACGTTCACCATAATAGGAGATCAGCGGATCTCCCGGTGCAAGACGGGCTACATAAAATACAGCTACAGACAATATAAATACTGAGATCAGGAATATCAGGCATTTTTTACCATAGTAGACTAACTTTTTTTGTCTCATTATATACTGCACCCCTTTCCTTCAGCCGGAAGCATTGCAAAATGTCCGGGTGACACTTCTGTCCACACGCTGTTTTCCATTCCTTCGCCATCATAGTACTGCAGAACTCTTTTTCTCTCCCTGATCGGGTCAGGAACAGGAATTGCAGACAGCAATGTTTTTGTATAAGGATGCACCGGATTGGAATACAATTCTTCTGATGGCGCCAGTTCTACCAGTTTTCCATGATACATAACTCCCACACGGTCACAGAGATACTCAACCATAGCCAGGTCATGAGCTATAAACAGAAATGTAAATCCATGCTCCTCCTGCAGATGACGGAACAGATTGACGATCTGGGCCTGTATGGACACATCCAGGGAAGCTATCGGTTCATCAGCCACCAGAAATTCCGGTTCCATACACAGAGATCTGGCTATGGCCACTCGCTGTCTCTGTCCCCCTGATAATTCAGATGGATAACGGTCCAGAAAACTGTTCTCAAGTCCTACATATTCCATCTGAAAAGCAGCTTCCTTCACAAAGCTTCCTCTCGGAGGTGTGATATGCTGGATTCTCATTGGTTCCGTAATAATATCTGACACCTTCATTTTCTGGTTCAGACTGGATGCGGAATCCTGAAATATCATCTGGCGGCGGGTCTGCAGCATTTTTTTATGCTTTTTGAATTCCTTTTTGTCGCAGATATTTACATCTTTATACCAGATTTCTCCCTGAGCCGGCTGATATATATTCATCAGACATCTGGCAACTGTGGACTTTCCTGAACCAGATTCCCCTACCAGACCAAAGATCTCACCTTTATGGATCTGAAATGAGACATCATCTACAGCCTTTACCTTGATCTTTTTTGTCAGATGAAACTGCTGAGTCAGATGCCTGACATCCAATAAAACTTCTTTACTCATGCGCTGTTCCTCCCACAGGTGATTTGATCTGCGGTGCTCTTGGATCCAACAGCCAGGTTGCCGCATAATGAGTATCTGTTATCTTAAACATAGGCGGCATTTCTTCATAATCAATATTCAGGGCATATTCATTTCGACATGCAAAAGCATCACCTTTCGGCGGATCTATCAAAGTAGGAGGCATGCCGGGGATGGTGTACAGGCTTTCTTTTCCATTTGCAAATGCAGGCAGTGATCTCATCAGTCCCCATGTGTATGGATGTCTGGGATCATAATACACTTCCTCTGCTGTACCGATCTCTACGATCTTGCCTGCATACATGACTGCCACTCTGTCTGCCACACGTGCAACCACTCCCAGATCATGGGATACCAGTATGGTAGCTGTTCCAAGCTTCATCTGTATTTCCCGCAGAAGATCCAGGATCTGTGCCTGTATGGTCACATCCAGTGCAGTAGTTGGTTCATCTGCAAATAAAATATCCGGATCTGCAGCCAGAGCGATGGCCATCACACATCTCTGACGCATTCCTCCGGAAAACTGCCAGGGATACTGATGATATCGTTCCTTTGGATGGGAGATACCTACCAGTTCCATAAGTTCCAGAACCTTCTTATTTACCTGTTCCTTCGTGTAGTTCTTATTGTGGATCACCACTGCTTCCCCAATCTGTTTTCCAATTTTAATAGTTGGATTCAGGGATGTCATAGGATCCTGAAAGATCATAGAAAAAACTCTTCCACGCAGTTTCTGCATCTCCCTTTCCCTGTAACAGGTGATATCCTGTCCGTTCACACAAATGCTGCCCTCTTTAATCTTTGCACTTGGAGGCAAAAGCTTCATGATACTTTTGCAAAGCACACTCTTCCCGCATCCGGATTCTCCAACTATGGCCAGCACCTCTCCCTTTTTTAATGAAAAAGACACATCTCTTACTGCCTGGACTTCTCCGGCAGGACCGTCAATGCTGACTGAAAGATTTTTAACCTCTAATAAATGTTCCATTTTTAATCCTTTTTCCGCTCGTGTAAAAAGGGGGCACCTTTAGTGCCCCCGTCACAACCTTTATCTTTTTTATGATGTTAGAGTCAAAGATCTTATGGCGCAAGCATGAATGACTTTTTGACCTTTTGACCCTGATATCATTTTATTATTCAATAGTCCAGTCTGCTACATTCCAGAAGATTCCAACTCCATGATGTCCCATAATTGTATCAGGATCAATTCCTTTAATATTGCTGTCAGCAACATAGTTGGCATCAATATAGCAGATCATTGCATAAGCCGGATCCTCTGCCAGAGCTTTCTGGAAATTAGCATAGGCTTCTGCACGAACTTCCGGATCAGCTGACTGTCTTGCTTCTGTCAGATACTTGTCAACGTCTGCATTAGAATAGCCGGAGTAGTTTGCTCCCTTATCTGTTCCGAATACTTTGTATGTATGGTCGTCAGCGTCAAATGGGCTTCCCCATCCGATCAGGAATGCCATCTGTCCTGCCCAGTCTGTCTGTGCAGGGATCTCTACTGATACATCCATGCCGATCTCTTTCAGTTCCTGTGCTGCGATCTGAGCCATATCAATACGTACCTGATCTCCTGCACTTACGCTGATTACAAATCCCACTTTTTCGCCGTCACGATAATAGAATCCGTCATCACCCATCTCGCATCCTGCAGCTTCCAGAATTTCTTTTGCTTTTTCAGGATTGTAATCATAATGCTCTACATCTTCATAATTGTAGATATTTCTCTGAAGAGGTCCATAAGCCGGCATTCCCTGTCCAAGGAGAACTGCGTCGATGATCGCCTGACGGTCAAGTCCATAGCATACTGCCGGGATCAGATCACGGTTTTTCTGCCAGTATTCATTTCCAAAGTTAAACATGATTCCACGATAGTCAGAAGTCTTCATATCGTAGCATGTATATGCCTCATCATCTGCAAAAGAAGCTGCATCCTTTGGTGTTAATAACGCCAGATCAAGTTCTCCGGATTTTAACTGAAGTGCTTTCGCATTGTCATCCGGTACGATCTTGAATACAATTTTATCAATGGAAGGCTCACCCTTGAAATAATCTTCATTCTTAACCAGTGTGATCGCCTGTCCCTCATCCCAGGATTCAATCTTGTATGGACCTGTTCCTACCGGATTACGGAAGAAATCAGAGGTCTGCATATCTTCGCCCTCAAGCAGATGCTTAGGAAGAACTGCCATTGTCATATAGTCAAGGAATGCAACGTTTTTGTCCTCAAGCTTGAACGCAACCGTATGATCATCAATAACATTGATTTCCTCTACGTCCTCGTAGTTGGGTGCATTCTCAGAACCATTTTCCGGATCCATAATCGCTTCAATAGTAAATTTAACATCCTCTGCTGTCACAGGTTCGCCGTCCTGCCACTTGGCATCTTCTGCCATATGGAATGTATAAGTATTGGTTTCATCATCAAAATCCCAGCTCTCTGCCAGTCCCGGAACTACCTGATTATCTCCGTCATGTGCAGTTAAACCGTTGAAGATCAGAATATTGATCTCTCCATGTTCATCCATAGCAGGATTGATCCTGGTATAATCTCCGCTTCCGTATACCAGTGTTGTTTCTTCCTCTGCCAGTACAGGCACTGTTGTTCCGGCACTGACCAGTGATACAGTCAGAAGCACTCCGGCCATTGTCAATAAACCCTTTTTCATTTCATGTTCCCTCGCTTTTTCTTTATTGGTAACTGGCTTTTATGATATCAGACAATTCTGACATCAGTAAGCCCTGCGGGGGGATATTGACATATTCCTTTTTGTGCCTTATATATGCCATATATGGCATACCTGAAGCAGTATCATTACTCTCCGTCGCAGTGCGATCCTGCCCGGAGTGGTATTTATACATACCGCGCTTATCTGGCGTTTCAATAAAATCAAAATCTTCTGCAATTTTTCTCAATTTATAGCAATCCTCGTAAATAATGCATTTAAGACAGTTCAGCAGAGTGCGAAAGACAAGGAAGATATCTGCAGGCGTGCTGACGCACGGCAAAGATATCTGACGCAGGATTTCACACTCTGATGGGCTGGATTAAGATGCATTATTTCAGAGGATTGCTATAGAATAAGCAATATCAATTATGATAACCATTCACTAATAAATGTTTATACAGGAGGGATAATCATGCCAAACGACTTTATTGTCCGGCCAAAATGTACAGATAAAAAAGAAGACAGATCAATCACCATGACCATTCGCCTTGAACGTGAACTGCAGGAACAATATGATGACTTGTCTGCCAAAAGCGGACGCTCAAGAAATGAATTAATGTGCATGGCACTCCGCTATGCTCTTGATAATCTGAAATTTATCGAATAAATTATATGTATATGCGGAAAAAAGTCCCTGAAAATATCTGAATAAATGAATGATTATTTAAGTATTGTATGAAATAATGTTATAATTGACGAACTAATACTCATAGATATACAATTACTTCAATAACAGCAATAAATTATCTGACATTATTTACCATATTACTTTATACAGGGAGGTTTTTTATGCATTCATTATCAGATTCTACTCAGGGATACACTTACACCATTAAATGGATGTTCGGATTGCCGGAAGTTATGAAATCCATGCACGATATGGATATTCATGAAGGCAGCACGATTCGCGTTCTCCGCAAATTCCACGATTCTCTGATTATTTCTTCTGCAAACCGAAAGATTGTTCTTGGAAATGAAGTTGCAGACAGAATACAGGTATAGTGCTTTATATTTAAATGTGGCGAAATTTACAAGACAAAGGCCGGATAAATGCTGTAACATTCAGCATTTATCCGGCTTATTCTTATTTCTGTTCTATCAGGCATCAGTTCTCCGGCTTAATAATTGTTCTCTGAATAAGAAGAAAGAAACGCAGATGAGGTATACAACTGTAAAAATTGTATTCAAGTGTGTTCAAAACCTATAAGCAAAAAAATAAGAGAAACGCTGTAAAATCAACGTTTCTCTTATTTACAATCATGCCGCAGACCGGAATCGAACCGTTTTACTTAATCTCAAATACTGATAGAAAGGGGCTTTGAAGACTTCATCACGGTTGCGGTGTTCAAAAAGTGTTCAAATGTTTATCTCTTACAAACAGGGATTTATACCCGGTACTTGTCTCGATTTATAGTCATATCAACCAAATGAAATACAAGTAAGATAATAAAAAAAACGGAAACTATTATTATTCCTGCGCCCAGCTTGATAAAATCAATTATACCGCCAAGACAAAAGAGCATTGCCCATGTCTTAATCCGTTTTCCAGTAACTCTGCATATTTTCTCTGTATTTAATCCAGTATAATCTCCTGATAAAAACAGCACACTTCTTTCTGTATTCCTTGATTTGATAAAAAATCTTCCAACAAAAAAGAGAACAGTTGCCATCAGTAAATCAATAAATATAATTATTATTTTCATTTTCAACACCTCTAATTCTAAGTTCACAACTTCCGATTTCTCAGTTTCAAAAACTAAAAGTTGTTGTATTCTATACTGATACATCAATAGAATTACGAACTAGCCTATTACCATTTTTGACAAGTGTTGCTTCCACTGATTCTCTTGTGACATTATCAAGAATACTTGTATCAAATTTTTGTCCCGGTTTCCAATTTGGATTAGCTGCTTTCACTGCTGCATACATAGCGGATCTATACTGTCCTTCATATTGTTCTAAAGTCCATGTACCACTTAAACGTTTATCTTTATTCACACTTAATTGATAATCTTTGAAAATATCTGAACGCTTAGTTGTATCACCATTTGAAACACCATTTTCTTGAATAAATTCTTTCTTTACATTATCAAACATTTTTTGACGATATTCCTCAGATACATTCGTGAGTTTCTGCCACGATGTACCTTTGCCAGTAACATCCATTCCTGCCACTCCATTTGCATTCAGTAAATCCCCATCGGAATCAAATTGTTTCATCAAATTATTAACAATAGTATCCCTTCCGCCAAATATTTCATATATCATTTTTCCTTCTGGAGACATCATAGCTTCGTTCTGAATTACTCCTTCTAACCAGCCTTTTTCTTTCAAAGCTTTATATTGTTTGCTATTAGTATTGACACCACTATAGGCATTACCTAATCCACTAATATTCATCGACATACAAAAACCTTCCTTGTAAATAAACTAAAACTCCGTTTAAAACCAAATCATTATTATATATATTATATCGTCATATCTCCTACAAAAATAAATAAGGCAGTTCCACAAATTCAAAGATGATGGTCTATCAGAGAGACTGTTATATATCTTCAAGTTTAAAAAGATA
>OGPZ01001571.1_pt1 | contig 15844 bp, 10 predicted proteins | sample 1553111 | NCBI WGS metagenome assembly OGPZ01 (sample SAMEA2579968, study PRJEB22360) | human gut metagenome
GTTTGTCGGTGCCATTCATGGTGGGCATCGGCCACGGCCTCGTATCCAAGCGCCTGGTACCACCGGTCCCGCTCGGCAACGGAATCGAAGCTTCTTTTCGACGCCACACCATCGCCAAGGTACGGTTCAAGACTGGCGAGCGCTTCGGGGAACGCTCGTAATGTGTCAATGTCCATCCAGGATTCGATCGGAGAGCCGCCCAATGAAATGTTCAACAGACCAACGGGCACACCGAGCCACTGGCGGATCCTGCGACCGAAAAAATATGCGAGCGCTGAGAAATCATCAAGCGTATCCGCATCGCAGCCCTGCCAGAACGCACGGTCGTGATCGTCGCGAGGACCTTTGAAATCGTAATCGGGAATCACTTTGTACTGCCGCAGCAATGGATCGGGATCACGGTCCCACTCCTGTGGATAGTCGGCGCGCACCCAAGCCATAGGCAGTTCCATATTCGACTGCCCGGAGCACAGGAACACCTCTCCCGCATAGCACTGCCGTGAGATACGCTCCGCTCCGTCCTCGTAGCATATGGTCAGCTCGTACGGCCCTCCAGCTTCGATCGGACCATACGGCGCGTTCCAAGTTCCGTCGTCTTTCACCTGCACCATATGCCGCTCGTCAGCAAGCCGTGTCAATACGATGCGTCCGGGATCGCCGGTGCCCCAAATATGCATGTCCACACCGGCTTGCAGCACGCAGCCGTCGTCAAGTAGTTTCGGCAATCGCAAAGTCATCTCAGCATTCTCCCCATTGAGTCTGCGTTCATTTCACCAAATAACCGACGGGCGGCAGGAATGCGGCGAATCGCCGCCCGTCGGCATCGACTACCGGTTGTCGGGAAGCTCCCGATAATCGAAATAGTCGAATTCGGCTTTCGCGTCATAGCCAGACAGATCAACACAGGCGAGACCCACGAACGCGCCGGTGAAGAAGCCGCCATAGCGCTGGTTCACATAGTCATCGGACAGAATCTTCGCATCGAGCTTCACCGGAATCTCGGTGAAGCGCTCACCGTCGAAGGAATATTCGTAGGAATAGTATTCCGTGCGGACCTTGGTGCGCAGCCATACCGCTTCGGCGTCTTCGGGCACCACGATGGCGTCATCCTTGAGGAACGACGTGTATTGGTTGAAATCGTTCTGAGCCACTTCGATGACCCTTGCATGTCGTTTCTCATCCCAAGTGACGAACGCCCATGACCAGCACAGGTCATCGTAATAGTTGGTCAGGCCTGCCATCTGCATGTAGTTCTTCGGATCGAAACGCACCTTGGTTTCGGCGTCGAAATCGAATGCCTGCCAGCGACGAGCCACAAGGGACAGGTCAAACAGGTTGCACAGCGAGCCCTGACCACGCAATGCCAGTTTGCCGTCGCCCACCGTGCCCATGGCGTCGGTGAACGGGACGCGCAGGGTGTTCCAATTCGGTCCGAGTTCGTCGGATTCGAACTCGTCGCGCTCGTCGCGCGTCGCTGGGGCAACGGTCTCGATGGCGTCTTTCGGAGCGTCGACGTAACGCTGTCCGCCATGGCCTCCGACCACGCGCGGCCAACCGTCCTCATCCCATTCGACTTTCTGGATGGAGGTCTCGCGTCCGAGTGTGCACCATCCGCGGGTGCCATGGGCCGGTTCGGTATCATGACGCCACGGACGACCGCATAGGGAGGCGTAATACCACTCGCCGGACGGGGTGTCCACCAACGCTCCATGGCCCTGCTTCTGCAAATAGGTGTCAGGAGTGTCGAAGTTACCGATGAACGGGCCATTCGGCATAACTTCGAAGGAGCATTCGTCAAGGGTACGGGAACGCGCCACAGATTCCTGATGCTCATACACCGTGCCGCCTTCTGCGGCAAACAGGTAGTACCAACCATCCTTCTTGTATAGGTGGGGACCTTCGGTGATCTTCACCGAGGTGCCATCCCAGATGGTGCGGGCCGTTTCTGGCTTGAGCTTCATGGTGTCGACGTCGAATTCCGTCAATGTGATACCGTCGAACTGGTGGTGGTATTCACGGAAATCCCATGTCTGCTGCACCAAGTATTTGCGGCCGTCGTCGTCATGGAACAGGCTGGCGTCAAAACCGACCCCGTTGATACGAATCGGCTCGCTCCATGGCCCGTGGATGTCCTCGGCGGTGACCAAATAATTAGTGCAATCCTTGAATGCACCATTGACCACCTTGACATCAGTGTAGATCAGCCAGAACCTGCCATCCGCATAGCTTAGGTCAGGAGCCCAGATGCCTCCCGAAGAGGGGTTTCCTCTCATATCAAGCTGGCTGGACCGGCTCAACGGGCTTGGAAGAATGTTCCAATGCACCAGGTCCTTGGACTCATGCAGGCGAACGCCTGGGAACCATTCGAAAGTGGAATTGGCAATGTAATAAGTGTCACCGACGCGAATCATTGAAGGATCGGCATGAAAACCGGTGAGCACCGGGTTGGAAATCTTCATAATGTACCTCTTGCATAAGAGATGAAGCCCGGAAGACGGAAAGGAACATCTTCCGGGCGTGGGTTGTCACATTCCGTCAGCCCTTGACCGCACCTGTCAGGCCGCCGACGATCTTCTTCTGGAAGATGGTGAAACAGATCAGGGCCGGAATCATAGCCAGAGAGGTGAAGGCCAACACCTGTGCGGTGTCAACGGAGTGTTCAGAGCTGAACATCTGTACGCCAAGTGGCAATGTGTACTTGTTGGCATCACTGAGCACGAACAGCGGCAGCATGTAGGCATTCCAGCTTCCCACGAAGGTAAGGATTCCAGTGGTGGCCACGCCAGGCATGGACAGCGGAATGACCATGCGCCAGAAGAAGCCAAGGCGGGAGCATCCATCGAGAAGACAGGCCTCCTCAAGCTCATTAGGAATCGACTGTAGGAACGGCACCAAGATGATGATGGTCTGAGGAAGTCCGAAGGCAATTTGCGGAAGGATCAGACCCCACAGGGAGTTGGCCAGACCCAGATTGCGAATCAGCAGATACAAAGGTGTAATGCCAACGGTCATCGGGAACATGAGACCAGCAGAGAACAACGCGTACATAAGCGGCGCATAGCGGAATTTGTATCGGGCGATGACAAAGCTCACCATGATGCTAAGCACCACGACGCCTACCATGGTGGCGATACCCACGATGGTAGAATTCTTCAGTTCCGTCCAGAAAATATCACTTTCGAAGACCGTCTTGTAGTTGTCGGGGACCCATGGGTTCGGCATCCCGGACGGATGGTTGGTGATCTGCGAATTGGTACGGAAACCGCCGAAGATAATGTACAGCACCGGAGTGATGCAGATGGCCACAAGCACCAGGGAGAAGAAGTAGACGATTGGGTTGCCCCATGGCGTCTTGGACGACTTACGGTAACCATTCTTCTTGCTGTACTCGCTTTTGTTGGAATGTCCTGCGATTGTTGCGGCAGTCATCACTTCACCTCACTTGCCAGGGCAGCAACCTCACGATGCTGCACTTCTTTTGCGCGCTTCCTGGCACGCTTCTCGGCTTCTTTCTGTTCAGTAACAGCACCGTCCAAGTCACGGTTCAGCACGAACTTCTGATAGACGAGTGCGATGATCAAAGAGATCACGAAGATGATCAGAGCAACGGCGGAACCATAGCCATAGTTGCCGGCTCCACGACCTTCACGCACCATGTAGGTGGCCATGGTGGACACACCAGCGGTGGTCGACACATACTTGCCCCACACGATATAGACCAGATCGAAAAGCTGCAGAGAGCCAATCATGGAAAGGAACACCCAGATCCGCAACGTCGGAGCAAGCAACGGCAACGTGATGCTTTTCTGCATCTGCCAGAAACTCGCCCCATCCACCTTGGCTGCTTCATACAGTTCCTCGGGAATGGATTGCATGCCGGCGAGCATCAGAATTACGGCGAAACCGACGTATTTCCAGCTGATCAGCAACAGCAGCGTCCAAATAGCGATTTTCGGGTCGGCCAGCCAATCGGGACCATTGATGCCGAAGTTGGCCAGAATCTCATTGATGGCGCCCTTCTTCTGTAGCAACAGGCTCCATCCTGTGCCGACGATGACCTCGGAAACGACATACGGCACGAAGATGAGGGTGCGGATGAGACCACGCCCCTTGAACTTCTGGTTCAGCAGCAATGCGAACAGGATGGCGAGCGGAGCCTGGATGACCAACGAGCCGATCACGACCTCGAAGGTATGCAGAATTGCCGCCTGGAACGCGGGATCCTTAAGCGCTGTGATGTAGTTCTGGAGACCAACGAATTTACCTGTCTTGGAGGGAAGTCCGTAGCCCTTCCACTGATAGAAGCCGTAATAAGCACCCAAGACGATAGGCAGAATCACAAAGCAGACGAACAGAAGAATCGCAGGTGCGGACAGTACGAAAATCTCAACATTACGACGCATTTTGCCATCGGACGGTTTCTTGGACCGCTTAGCGCGCAGCGTCACCGCGTCTTTGCTTGTACTTGACATGGTTTTCTCCACTACCAGATACGTTTCTCGAATAGGAAGGAGGGTGGATGAATATCTGTCTATCCACCCTCCTTTGGCCGTCAACCAGCCATGTTCACTGTCAGCCCTTGGCCGCTGCGTCCTTCATCGCCTTGACGATGTCAGCCGAAGTCCCCTGTCCGGAAAGCAGATTCACCACTCCGGAATTAAGAGCGTTGCCAATATTTCCGCCGAGAGCGGTATCCATCCACAGCTGCATGCCATCGGACTTTTTCATAGCTTCGATGATGCTCTTAAGATTTTCATCGGTAACCGCATCGTAAGCTTCGGCGGAAGCCGGAATGGTGCTGAACGCAGTGGCGTATTTCTCCTGATTTGATTTCTCAGCCATGAAATTGACGAAATCAACAGCAGCGTCCGGAGCCTCGGGATTGACAGCGAAACCGGTCACAGCGCCCATCAAAGCACCTTCCTCGCCTTTTCCTCCGTCCACGGTCGGGAAGGCGAAGAAGCCAAGGTCAGCCATTGGCTTCTTGTCCGGAGTCAGGTCCTTGAGAACTCCAGGCTCCCATGTGCCCATGAGCTCCATCGCAGCCTTATGATTGGCCAGCAGACCTGCGGATGAGCTGGCGCCCTGCTGGGCCGTCGTGGTGAGGAATCCTTCGTTAAAAGCATTCGCATCCAACAAATCCTTCAGATCATCTCCGGCCTTGGTCCAGCAGGAGTCGGAGAAGTCCTTGTCATTGACGCCCTTGGCGTAGGCCTTCGGAGAGCATTCGCGCATGGACAACCAGTAGTACCAGTGACCGACCGGCCAAGCATCCTTGCCGCCGAGTGCGATCGGATCGATGCCAGCGCTGCGAAGCTTCTGTACATCGGTCTTCAGCTCGCTGAAGGTGGTCGGCGCGGCATCGATGCCAGCCTGCTTGAACAGATCCTTGGAATACCAGATGCCACCAGGCTGCACAGTGACTGGAACACCATAGACCTTGCCGTCATAGGACATGGACTCCAGCGCAGAAGACATCTGCTTCTTGACGGTGTCACTGATCTTATCAGTGAGGTCCATGCCCTGTCCGGCGTCAATCATGTCCTTGGTCTTGGCTCCACCAAGGGTCATGTACACATCCGGGCCGGAGGCGGGATCCTGCATAGCGGTGGTCAGCTTGCCTTCGAAATCCTCGTTTTGGATGGCTTGGATCTGGACCTTGACACCGGTCTTCTTCTCGAACGCTTTGGCCATATCCTCCCAATACTGCTTGCCGTCACCAGCTGTTGCGTTATGCCAGAACGTAATGGTCTTATCGTCTTTGGCACCAGTGCTGGAGCCGCAGGCACCCATGCCCAACATGGTCGCCACCGCAAGAGTGGCAGCTGCAATGGTTTTGAACTTCATTGTCTTCTCCTTATTGACCAAATCATCATCGACAAAATGATGGCAACGACAGGAACGATTTCTCTCGAATGGGCCGAATCGGGAAGCATGACCGCAACGAATGCTGCCGCAGCTCCCTGGCAGACAGAGAATCAGCCTTTGACTCCCTTCGAAAATTTCCATTCCGTTTTCGCTGTACCTACAGACTACCGAAACAAATCACACAAAGTCAAGTTTTTTGTAAAATCAGAAAACTAACTATTTTTCGTTGATTTTACAACGTTTTTAAGCATTGCCAACATATCGAAAGTTTCGAAAAACGTAAACCGAAACTTTCGTTCGCATTTTCGGATATGATGAAAATGAAGAAGGAGTGACTCATGCGCAATACGGCAAAAAAAGCTACGGTACGACTCTCTGACATAGCTAAAGAGACCGGTTATTCCCTTTCCACCGTATCCAAGGCGCTCAACGGCAGAGCCGACGTTTCCGAAGAGACGCGGCAAACCATCAACGCGGTGTTGAAACGGTATGGGTATTCCCGTAAAGCGACAAGCACGAAAAGCCAACGAATTATCGAAATCGTGTTCCAAGATTTCGATAATGTTTGGGCCCTTGAAGTACTCCGTGGCGCCATTCGCGAAGCCAAGTTGCATGATTTGAACGTCATCACCACCGAAGGCGGCAATCGCCAGCACCCGGACTCATCCTGGATTGACAACATGCTGCGTCGGCAGACAGATGGCGCCATTCTTGTCTTCTCCAGTCTGACACGTATCGAACGGAACAAGCTGCATTCCAGAGGTATTCCCTTCGTCTTGTTCGATCCATTCGGTAATCCAGATCCAGACACGCTGTCGGTGCAAGCGGACAACTGGACCGGAGGCGTAATCGCCACCAGGCATCTGCTCGCACTCGGACATACCCGCATAGGCATCATCACCGGACCGGAGGAAATGATGTGTTCCAAAGCACGTCTGGACGGATATACATCAGCGCTTGCAGAACATGGAATCGAAACCGATCCCGAACTTATCACCGAAGGCGATTTCACCACTTCCGGCGGTTACGCACAGTCCATCTCCCTGTTGAAACGACCAAATCGTCCGACCGCAATCTTCGCCGGCAGCGATCTGCAGGCCATGGGCGTCTACGAGGCGGCAAGGCAATTGGGGTTACGTATTCCGGAGGATCTATCCGTGGTCGGATTCGACGATGTGCAGACTGCCGCATTCCTTGGCCCGGCGCTGACCACCGTACGGCAGGCCGCTCCAAGACATGGCAAGGGCCGCCGTACGCATGCTGATCGAGGCGCTGTCCACCGACGACGTGATCCAACCGCACATCATCATGCCGACATCGCTAGTGGTACGCAACAGCACACAGCAACTTGAAGGGTGACCAGCAAGACAAACCGCGCATGTGCAACCGGAGGAAGAAACGCCACACGCCCCTAGCCTTCCGGTTCCGACCCGTCCCAAGGATGGTCCTCCGAAGTACCAGTAACGAACCATCCTTTCAAACTCCTCAGATTCTATGCCATGAAACCAGCCATGCAACCGACGAATCCACCGGCCCATTCGGTGCTAAGGAAACGAGCGTCAATACTGAGCAATACCTGCCCTCGACTCACGAAAGCCGAGGAATCAGCCGGATCAAGCCCTTCAGCCACGATGACCAACAAGCGGTTGTCATCGAAAAGCACCGCCGGACGTGTGCCATCAGCCCGCAGGGCGGCAACGGAACCGGCTTGCGAATCATCTCCATTCACCGTCTCGTAGCGCACATCCGTGCCATGCATCGAAAACACCGCGTAATGCGTGGAATTCTGCCGGATCACTAAAGAACCGGACATGGGAATCGGCATGAGCGTCGGCAGTTTCGCTATTCTGCGGTAGCTGACATCACGCTCGTCGCGCACCACCACATCGTTCGTCGAGCCATCAGCCACATCCACCAGCGCAGGTTCCACGTCACCGGCGAGCGAGGATTTCACCCTAGGCTCGATGGTGATGCCATCGTCTTCAGTAGTAACCGTGATCTCGTCGGCCAAGCGGCCAAGACCAGCGCAAGTCACTGGCCATCCGGGGTCACCCTCATGCGTATATGATGCACCGTTGCCGTCCAGCTTCCAATCGGCCGGATTATGTTCCCAGGATACCGGAGCGACAAAGCTCTCCCTTCCCAAGTAGCTCAATAATTCGCCGTCATGCTTTCCCCGTGTCTCTCTCACGCCGAGACACACCAGCCACCATCCCAGTTCCGGATGAAGCAACAGGTCCGCATGTCCCACGCATTGCAGCGGTTCCGACAAACCCAGATGTCGGTGGGTGAGAATCGGATTCTTCTTATCCGCGTGGAAGGCACGGATTGCAGTGCCAAGATAGCAGCGTTCCCCGTCACGAACCTGCGGAATGCACTCACCCAATTCGGATACTTCCCGTTCGTAAGCTTCGAACGCCCGAAGCAGTCCATGCGGCGCATAGATGCGCATGGCCATTTCGCTATGTTCGAAACTGGTGCCCCCCTCAGCGGTCATCAGATACACATAATCACCCACGCGATAGAGATGCGGCGCCTCAGCCCACACCGATTCCATACCGTATCCGCGCCATATTACCGTCTTGCCCGATCCCGCAGGAAGACCGTCATCGACAAAAGTCCAAGTCTCCGGATTAATGCGTTGGGTCCAGACCTCGGTCTGGCCTTCCCATTGCGGATTGACCGCAGGACGGGTCTGGGTCCAGTACACATTGCCGTCCCCGTCCTCGAATATGTCTGGATCGATGCCTTCGGCGCCCTCGATCCAGAACGGCCCACGCCAAGGTCCGTCGATCGAGTCCGACTCAAGAACGAAGTTGCCTTCCGCCGCCTGGGCCGCATCCAATTCGGCCTGGGAGCATCCTTCCGCGATGGCTTTGCGTCCATTGATGCGAGCGATGGTGCAGGCAATCACGTATTTGCCACGAATCCTACGCAGCGTCGGCGCATAGACGCCACCCGAGTCATCCACGAAAGGAATGAGCAAACGTCTTGCCAACTCCTCATCTATGGCATCCGACACGTGTTTCCAGTGGGCCATATCCCTGGAAACGTAAATAGGCAAGCCTGGAACCAGTTCGAAGGTGGAGGTCACAAGCACGATTTGCCGAAGATCATCATCCCAAATCCAACTCGGATCAGGATGCATTCCGTGAAGAATGGGATTGGCGATGGTAATCGTTGTGGTCATAAGTACGCCTCATTCGGGAACGTTTGGATACATCACATCATTGCGAATAATCGAAATTTTCGCTTGGTCTAGCAACGCAAACAAGCCGCTCACCGGCGATCTAGCCGGCAAACGACTTGCGTGCGAAGGAAATTTGAGGAAGGAGGAAGGAAAGAAAAGCGAGTGGTGTGCCGGAACACCGACGCTTCGGCACACCACATCCGGCTCTGTCACAGTCGAGCCCCACTGTTTGATCCAGCGATGAATCAGGAGTCCTAACGGAAACTCCTTACTGCGCCCATGCCTCGGTCCTGCAATTCCGGAACGCTACGCGCGCCCAGTCATTGCTCGTCCTCGACTACCGTCTCGGACTTCACCCGAGGCTACCTAAAACCCTAGTGAGTTTTCGGCTCACGCCTCGGCCAGGGCGTCGATCATGTAGTTGTTGATCGTGGCCTTGACGGACTCGAGGTGATCGGACTTGGTGGCTTCGATGAGCTTGGACTGCGGGATATCCAGAGCATACTCCTCGAGGGAGGCCAGGGAGGCGGTGCCGTTCTCGACGGTTGCGCCGATGCCGGAATCGAAGGAGCTGTAACGCTCGGCCTGCAGGTTCTCGATGACCTTGTCCTCGTGCATCTTGGCGGCGACCAGGAGGCCTGCAGCGAATGCATCCATGCCTGCGATGTGGGAGCGGAACAGATCCTCGGCGGCGAAGGAGGTACGACGCGGCTTGGCGTCGAAGTTCAGACCACCGTGAGGGCCGATCTGGCCTTCGGCGAGGACCTCCCACATGACGGTGGAGGTCTCGTACAGGTCGGTCGGGAACTCATCCATATCCCAGCCGATGAGCTTGTCGCCCTGGTTGGCGTCCAGGGAGCCGAGCACGCCGGCCTCGCGGGCGGTGCGGATCTCGTGCTGGTAGGTGTGGCCGGCCAGGTTGGCGTGGTTGCCTTCCAGGTTCAGCTTGAAGACGTCCATCAGATCATAGGTGCGCAGGAAGTTGATGGCGGTGGCGGCATCGAAGTCGTACTGGAACATCGTCGGTTCCTTGGCCTTCGGCTCGATCAGGAACTGGGCGTCCAGGCCGATTTCCTTCGCGTAGTCATGGCACATGTGGAAGAACTTGGCCATGTGCTCCTGCTCGCGCTTCATCTGGGTGTTCCACAGGTTCTCGTAGCCTTCACGGCCGCCCCAGAACACGTAGTTCTCGGCACCAAGGCGCTTGGCGATCTCCAGGGAGTGCTTCAGCTGGCCGCCGGCGTACGCGTAAATGTCGGCGAACGGGGAGGTGGAGGCGCCGGAGACGAAGCGCGGGTTGGTGAACAGGGAGGAGGTGTTCCACAGCAGCTTGATGCCGGTGGACTTCATGTTCTCTTCGATCTTGTCGACGACCTTGTCCAGGTTCTTGTCGGTCTCGCGCAGGGTGTCGCCTTCCGGAGCGATGTCGCGATCATGGAAGCAGAAGTACTCGACGCCGAGCTTCTGGAAGAACTCGAAGGCGTAGTCGACCTTGGCCAGAGCCTCGTCCTCCGGATCGGAATACTTGCCGTACCACGGGCGCTGGGCGGTGCCGGTGCCGAACGGGTCGACCAGCTCCTGGTCGAAGGTGTGCCACCATGCGACGCCGAAACGCAGCCAGTCCTTCATCTTCTTGCCGGCAACGACCTTGTCGGCATCGTAGTAATGGAAAGCAAGACCCTCCTGCGGCCCCTTTTCGCGACCGACGTACGGAATCTTATCGATATCCCACAGACCCATGGAATGCTCCTTTGCTTGGTTTACTTACGTAAAGCTTTATTTCGCAGCGGGCTTTCCGCCCGTCTTGGTCTACATAATAAATTGAATTACCTAAGTTTGTCAATTCGTTAAACTATACGGCGTTTCCATTGGAATCAAGCCATTTATCAATGCAGTGATACAGTGTGTTTGTTTGTTTGTTCGCATCACGGCGCAACACCTGCGCGGCACACGGAAGCGCGGAATCGAAAGAAGGAACATATGAGCGAAAACGTCGACACCATCTGCGTGCAGGGAGGCTATCAGCCGGGCAATGGAGAATCCCGCACTCCCCCAATCATCCAGGCCACGACCTTCAAATACCAGTCGAGCGAACAGATGAGCCGACTGTTCGACCTGTCCGAATCCGGCTACTTCTACACCCGCCTGCAGAATCCGACCAACGACACCGTCGCCGCGAAGATCTGCGAGCTGGAAGGCGGCGCGGCCGCGATGCTCACCTCGTCCGGCCAGGCGGCGAACTTCTTCGCGCTGTTCAACATCTGCAACAACGGCGACCACATCGTCGCCTCCTCCGCCATCTACGGCGGCACGTTCAACCTCATCAACGTGACCATGCGCAAGATGGGCGTCGAATGCACCTTCGTCAGCCCGGACTGCACCGAAGAGGAACTTGAGGCCGCGTTCCAGCCGAACACCAAGGCCGTGTTCGGCGAGTCCATCTCCAATCCGGCGCTTATCGTGCTCGACTTCGAGAAGTTCGCGAACGCAGCGCATCGTCACGGCGTGCCACTGATCGTCGACAACACCTTCCCAACGCCGATCAACTGCCGTCCGTTCCAGTACGGCGTGGACATCGTCACGCACGCCACCACCAAGTACATGGACGGCCACGGATCCTGCGTGGGCGGCGCGATCGTCGATTCCGGCAATTTCGACTGGATGGCCCATGCGGAGAAATTCCCGGGCCTCACCACTCCGGACGACTCCTACCATGGCGTCACCTACGCGAAGGAATTCGGCAAGGCCGCATACATCACCAAGGCCACCGCGCAGCTCATGCGCGACTTCGGCTCCACTCCGGCGCCAATCAATTCGTGGATCATGGGCATGCATCTGGAATCCCTCGGCGTGCGCATGGAGCGCCACTGCGCGAACGCACTGGCCGTGGCCAAGTGGCTCGACGCCGATCCGCGCGTCAGCTGGGTGAGCTTCCCGGGCCTCGAAACGGACAAGTACCATGCGCTGGCGGAGAAGTACATGCCGAACGGCACCTGCGGTGTGATCTCCTTCGGCGTGCCGGGCGGCCGCGAGAAGGTCTCCGCGTTCCTCGACCATCTGAAGATGGTGTCCATCGCCACGCATGTGGCCGATGCGCGCAGCTGCACGCTGTATCCGGCCGGCACCACGCATCGCCAGCTCACCGAGGAGCAGCTTGAGGAAGCCGGCGTCGGCATCGACCTGGTGCGCCTGAGCTGCGGCATCGAAAACACGGCCGACATCATCGCCGACCTCGACCAAGCCCTCGCCGCCGTGCAGTGAGCCGCAGAAATCCGCCATCTCGCTTATGGATGGCGGATTTCTCCACCCGACCGATGCTATCTCGCTTATAGATGGCAGTCTTCTTGAATCGCTAAGGCCCTAGGGGGTAATATTCATACCTCTTAAGGCCTTTTTGTGGATTTCATCCGCCATCTATAAGCGAGATAGCATCATGCCGCAGCCCGATTCCGCCATTCATAAGCGAGATATGGGCTTGCCCAAGCCTCACAGACGGTTGCCCTTCCTCCGACCATCGGCTATCTGAGCAATCGTCATTCGCCCACATAGCCGCACAGGCTCCCCCAAACGCAATGACATCCTCTGCGCCACGCGTTCCGCCAATTCCTTTTGAGAATCCTCATCCCTGAGATTTTCCGCCGTCACCTGGATATACAGCCATCCTTCATCCTCCAACGCTTCCCGACGTTTACTGTCAGCCAACCATCGCGAGGCATGATGCCTGCCGTCGTATTCAATGATGATTTTCAAATCCGGATAAGCCATGTCCGCGAAAAATACATGAGAATAGCCTTTGAGCCGAATGGCATAGTTCACTTCCGGACAAGGCAAACCATAACGCAACAGAACAATTCGACTTCTCGTTTCCTGGGAAGAATCTGTATTCTCCCGCATCAGCCTGAGAGCCCTACGCATTTTCGACACTCCTCTCACCGCACGTAATCTGTCGGAGCCTGAATAGTTGGACAAATCGGACAAGCTATCGACATATATCCGAAACTCCTCCAGTGTGGCCTTTTTCATATGTCCATCACGCCGCATCATCGAATCACCCAAAACCACCAATTCTTCATCTTCAAGCCGATTGGCATGCATGGCCCATGTGGTCACGGAATCCGTGCATCGCAATCGACCATGATGAATCGGCATATGCGTCTGAGGTCCAGACCAAAGCACAAAACAAATCCCCTGCAGTATCGTTCGCACGCCGTTACTTTCAATCACCGCGTGCAGCGTATCAGCCAAAAGCCCTCCGCGCCGGTAGCGAGGCAGTTCGATGCCTTGTAAACTCAGTGCGGTATCAAGCGCGAACACCAGCCGCCTTCCGGTGCGCCTCTGCGCTTCGAGACATTGTTCGATGGTTCTTGTCCTCAGCCGTGCGAGGCTTTCCGAATATTGTGCTCCATTGTCCATAGCGCCAAAGTAGAGGAAATGTCGCCGCGCTGCCTACCGGCTTCCGGCAAACAGTGGATAAGTGGATAACTGCGCCCTTCTTTTTCTGATGCGGATAACCGTATCCCAGCGGAGGAATTCAAAGTGTGCATAGCCGATTGAGACGAGCGCGGCAATCGCAAGCATTGCAAGGATACTATGGCTGGCAATGAGGTCATTTTGTTGAATCGAGGATGTATGGGCGAACCGTATGTGATTGAGAATGTGTGTTTCGTGGGGTCCGATGAGTCTGTCGACATCACGATTGAGCAAGGGCGGATCGCGGATGTACGGTCTTCGGAAAAGTCGGTAGACAAGGCTTCAAAAACGTGGGTCATTCCCGGCTTGTGGGATTGTCACACGCACTTCACGCAGTGGTCGTACACGCTGGGGCGGCTTGATCTGATTGATGCCCGCAGCGCCGATGAGGCAATGAGCCTGCTACGCGAGCACTTGGAGGAACGCCGCGAATCCGGCACGCTCGACCCGGACCAGTACGTGGTCGGCATGCGGTTCAGACACTCCCTGTGGGCCGATGATGCCCAACCGACATTGGCTGCGATCGACGCGGTGTCGGGCGACCAGCCCGTGGCGCTGTCAAGCGCAGACATGCATTGCGGCTGGGTGAATGCAGCCGCGGCTCGTAAGCTCGGCGTGCATGTAGGAGAGTCGGGACTCGTCGGCGAGCTTGAATGGTTCGACGCTTACTGCAAGCTGGACAAAGGCCCCGGTGCGGCTGACGAGCTGATGCGATTGCTGCGCAACGCGGAACAGGACGCCGCCGGCAAAGGCGTGGTCGGCGTGCGCGACTATGAGATGGCCGAGAACATCGACACGTGGATTGACCGCTTCAAGCAGGGGCTTGACGGATTGCGCATCGAAGCCGGCGTTTACCCCGAACGACTTCAGCAAGCCATCGACGACGGCTGGCATACCGGCGACGAACTTCCCGGAAGCCATGGCTTGGGCCATGTCGGTGCGATGAAGATGATTTCCGACGGCTCGCTCAACACCCGATCCGCCTACTGCTCCACACCGTATTCGGGCATTACGCCGGAAACCTACGGCACGCTGAGCTACACCCCCGAGCAAATCGAATCGTATATGCGGCTCGCCACCGAACATGGCTTCGACATCGCCTGTCATGCCATCGGCGACGAAGCGAACACCATCGTGCTCGACTGCGCGGAACGTACCCACGCGCACGGCTCCATCGAGCATGCCCAAATGCTCAAGGAACGCGACATTCCACGTCTTGCGCAATTGGGACTTGCCGCGAGCATCCAGCCACAGCACGCCATGGACGACCGTGACGTCATCACACGATTCTGGGGCAATCCCGCCGGAATTCCCTACGCGTTCAACAGTTTGCACAAGTCTGGAACCAAACTGCTTATGGGCTCGGACGCGCCGGTCGCGCCGTTGGATCCGTGGCTGGCCATTTCCGCAGCGGTGTTCGGCACGGAGAGTTCCGACCGGGAGCCTTTCCAGTCTGAGCAATGTCTGGATTTCGAAACCGCGCTCGCTTCGTCCACCGCCTTGGGGCGTACGACGTTGCAAGCTGGAGATGCGGCAGACCTAGTGCTGCTGGATTGCGATCCGAGTGAGCTTGAGTCCCCTGAGGCCATGCGCGCCATGCCCGACCATGTGCTCGCCACTATGCTTGCTGGGTGCTGGACATATCAGTCTCACATATCTCGCTTATAGATGGCGGAATCGGAAAGCCGCCCGATGCTATTTCGCTTATAGATGGCGGCACCTCTACGTCATTAAGGTCTTAGAGGGTATGATTTACACCCTCTAAGACCTCTTCGCAAAATTCATCCGCCACCTATAAGCGAGATAGCACTGGACAAGCAGACGAATCCGCCATCTATAAGCGAGATACACGGCCAACAACGCACGAATGGCGCTTCAGTCTTTTTGGCAAGCCATGGACAACCGCTCGAATGCTTCGTCGCTTTCCACGATGAGGCTGTCGATTTTGCGCTTGCCCAGCTCACGCAGCCATTCGTCTGGATCCGTGCAGGCGAGCGCGCCGGCCTCCAGGAGTAACGGCCTGTGGCCGCCAATCACCACTTCGTCTGCGCCGACGGCTTGGACCGGTCCGTTGAAATGCGCGAAAGACTCGTCAGGAACGTCCGATTCAGTTCCGGCAAGCACCGCCGCATATGTGGCATATAGTTCGCGCCGACGGACCGCATACTCAGAGTCCGATTCACCCGCACGCCTTCTGCCGTCCACAATGTACGGCTTTCCCGTGGTGATGTAGTGGAAGAAATGGCGATTGATGGCGTCGCATTCCTCCCGCATCACGTCGCGAACCACTTCGACGCCCGCTTCCTCAAGGATGCG
>OGPZ01001581.1_pt1 | contig 15755 bp, 19 predicted proteins | sample 1553111 | NCBI WGS metagenome assembly OGPZ01 (sample SAMEA2579968, study PRJEB22360) | human gut metagenome
TGAAAGAGTACATAGACCCGTTTACGGGTGAGCCAGTAAATAAGGCATAAGCTAAGCTCTTTAGGGCTTGCCTGTGGTAGTTGTGCGTATGGTGAATCTTCAACGTCTCTTGGCTACTGTCATAGGCTTATAGCCGCAGAGGAAACTACCAGCTTCATGATTGTAACAACTGAACAAACCACTTTACAGCAAGGCAGAATAAGAAGTATAATCTTGCAGAGTGCTTGATTAAATATAGACGATACGGCATACTTTGTGTTATAGTAATCATAGCAGAGAACTCCGTTTGGGGTGCTTTTTGTGGTAATCGTTTCCGGAAGGTGGTAATAGAAAATGGGTGTCATTTATATACTCACGAATCCGTCATTTCCTGAATATGTAAAAATAGGTTATGCGGATGATGTGAATCAAAGATTGGCGCAGTTAAACAGAAGTGAATGTATTCCATTTGCATTTAGAATTTACGCAACATATGAAGTTACTTCAAGACTTTCAGATAAAAAAGTACATTCAATTATTGATAAAATTAATCCGGATCTTCGTTCGATCGATGATTTTAATGGGAAAAAAAGAGTGAGAGAGTTTTATGCAATGACTCCGGAAGATGCTTATGGTATCCTAGAGGCAATTGCTGAGATAAATGGACTCAAAGATTGCCTAAAGAAATATCAAATGACTGAATCGGAATCAAAAGACGAGGCATTGGCTCAAGAATATGATAATGATAATTCTGAACGGGCAAGCAATTTTTCTTTTAAAGCGTGCAATATTTCTGCTGGCGAGGAGATTGAATATTATGAAAATCCAGATATAAAAGCTATAGTTGTTGATGATAGAACAGTTACATATAATGGCGAAAATTATTCTCTAACAGCATTAGCAAAGAAATTGTCAGGGAAGAAGTATTCTATTGCCGGACCCAAATTCTTTAAATATAAGGGTGAATGGCTAAACGACATTAGGCATAGATTGGGAGTGTGAAATTGTGTTTTGGCTAACTTGGTAAGCCACTATTAATATTACAAGTAAAAGTGAAAAAAATTATATATCGTTTCAATATTATTGATGTGTAAAGAACTTTTGGGCATTGAAAGGTATTAAAAGGATATGAAAAAATATGATTAGAGTATGTTTCATCTGCCATGACAACATCACTAGATATTTCTACAAAGCCTGCAAATAAGCTGTTTTAGAAAAGAATATGAAGTTGTCAAGTCTGAGATGGATGCTATAAAGACTATTGCAGATAGGTGCACTAGTCAGAATATAACACAGAAGGAACTAGCTGAAAGTGCTGGCATTAATTAGTCAGATATCAGCAAGCTTGGGAATGGAATAGGAATCCTTCTGTTAATTTGTTTTAAAAGGTTAGCGGAGGGTATGGGAATGGCTCTTAAGATTGAGTTTGTGCCAAAACAGAATGTTTGATGTAAACTGGGCTTCATATTTTAGAAGCTTTATTAGAATGGAACATAAGGAGGATTTCATGTCTAAAGAACGAAATCAAACAAAGAAGAAAAATAGGATAAAGAAGCAGATTTCTTTTTTTAATAGTAAAGCATCATTTGTTGCTGGAATTTCGGTTATTCTAGTTTGCGTGAATGATGTAGTTGGTCTTATTGTGGACATCCCCAATTGGACGAATATATGTGAATTTTTTGGTGTACTATTGATTTTCTATTTGGCATTGGGAACCAAAAAACTTGACAAAATGTTGGCTTCGGAAGGAGTTAATAAATTTGGTGCATATTTGACCATTTTTTCTGTAATGGAGTTTCTTTTGGCAAGAATATTAATTGGTTTAGCGGAAGATGTTGAACTTAGTTTTATATGGACAAATGAAAGATTACTAGCTATCATAGTTTTATCCGTTCTTTCATTGATAGGGATATGTATTTCTATTTATTTGTTATTTTTCTCATATCCGAAAAAGTAATAGAAAAGTAAAACTAAAACATGAATGGTCCTGTGTCAAGATTTAGCACAAAATAAAAAGAGAAGTTCTGCCAACTAAGCTGCCGGCAGAGAACATACCCTCTCATACATTTTTCAAAGTCATTAGGAGACATATAGTCATAGTGACTGTGAATCCTAACGGTATTATAGTATCAGGCAAATAACATCACCAGGGCGAATTACTATTATCGCTTTGCGCAAGTTAGAAAGGCTTGCCTTGATTCTATTCCAAGCGACGCTGTAGAGCTTGGAATCATTCCGGTTCCTATGGAACTGATGCATACGGAATCCGAGGCAACGGCAGTTGATTCGAATAGCACGTTAATACATGATTCCTTTCTGGATATATCTGCCAATGGCCTGACCATTCGTGTTACGGAGCAGACATCAAGCGTTCTTCTTAAGAAAGTGCTGGGGATACTTGCCCATGTTGAATGATCCAACTTGCTTCAAACAAGTGTATATTGTCTGCGGATACACTTGTGTGAGATCTGGAATAGATACTCTGACTTATCTAATTTGCCACATTTACACATTTTCAGAGTATGACAAAAATAGTACACAATCACCCGCTTCCTCACAAAACAGGGCATTTCCGGGCAAATTAAGGAGAAACAAAACTATGATAAAAATACTTTTCATCTGCCACGGCAACATGCTAACTTGAGTTGAAAATCCCGCATTTATCAAGTGTTTCAGAGATTTGAAAGCATTTTTACCAACGATTTACCAAAGTTATATGGGGAGTGAGAAAAACTTCTCATGAAAAAGAGAATCAATGTATAATATAGAGTCCTAGCAAAAAATCCGCTGCGTTAGCGGATTTTTTTAATCTGTTCATTAAATAATAGTAATCTGTTTTTTAGATCAATTAGAGATTCAGAGTCTGTTTCAATCAGAGTAAGGGCATAGTCGAAGAAGCAAAGGAAAAGGGAAGAGCTGCATTATACAGGGTGTCGGAGTTCTTAGGAATTAAGAAAAGGCTTCTTGATATCCGAGAGAATGTAAGAGGTACCTGACAGGGCAGAAGCAGAGCTGGAGAGAGTCAGTGCAGAGATTGTGTATGCTCCGATGGTAGCTGAATCACATGAGTATCAGTATAATGCTGATGCATTTGAGGCTAGAGGTGGTGTGGATATGAAGGTAGAGACAGAAAAAGAAGTAACAAGGATAAGAGAAGATAAAGCCAGATAGTTATTGGGGCGTGGGAGAAATATCCTGCGTCCCTTTTTTACGTTAAAACGAACATAAATTCGAGCTACAAGGGATGATTATTGGACACCTAATTTGCTATAACATAATTAAAGAACAAAGCAATTCATTTCATAAGTCACTAAGTGACAGGAAGGTGGATGTTATGAGTAACAATTCAAATGGATTCAATAATAATGCATATCACGATAGCCATTGCGAAGGTCCTTATTGTAACTGTGATAGCAGAAGATATGGATATTCTCCAAAGTCATCATCAATGGATTGGTTGTGGGTAGTTGCATATATGGTAAACAAGAAAGCATAAGTTTAAAGCAGAGCATGTTTACGAAGATGAAGGTGGTGAAAAAATTATGGCACAGGGAAGAAGATATACTACATTTGATGGAAAAGAGAATGACTGGCTTTCATTTGCAAGACAGCAGGTAGAGTTTTATAGAAATGCAGGAGACTATATCAATAATTTACAGCTGGATATTAAGGAGATTGATGAGGAAATTGAAAATATCCTGGAGGGAACTGAGGATGCAAACTGCAATGTAGCACAAGGATACAAAGTATTTAAAAGATTAAAGGAATTAAGGCTTGAAAGAAAAGCGAAGGCAAAGGAACTTGATTGTCTGCATGCATTGACTGATTATATCGACTGTGATGCACTTGCAGATACATGTGAAGCAAATCTTACAGAAGTTGAAAGTATTATGGGAATTACAGAGAAGAAAGAAATCACCAGTTTTCAGTCAGCAGATAAATCGGAAGAAATGCATGTAGTAGAACAGATTAAAGACATGGTTGGATAGGAGAATGAAATTATGACAAACAGAGATTTATTAAAAGAGATTCGCAACGAAAACAAGGCAATTAATAGAAATATTCAGAGATTAATTAATATTGGATTATTGGGACTTTTTGGAAAGACATGGCAAGCGGCAAAAGAGAAAGATGATGAAACAGGAAGATTGTTATCAAAAGCTGGCTTATTACTTATCGCAATTGATGAAGTATTGCTTTTTATTAGTGATCTTATAGACTATAGGGAATCGAGGGTAGAAGACAGGTTGGAAGAAATAAAGGATTCGGAAAATCAACCATAAAAGAACATAAATTCGATGTGCGAGGGATGATTATAGGACAGCTGAAGTAGTACTATATAATCAGAAAGAAACAAATAAACCTTAGTTCAAAAGGAGGTAGACTATGAGAGATTGGATGGATTTCAATGGTGATGGCGAAGTAGATAGTACAGAAAGATTTTTGGGTGCAGAAATGCTCTGCGGAAGCAGAGAAGAACATGAGGCATTGTTTGGAGATGCCGGAGATTTTGGTGATAGCACAGATGATGATTTTGAAACGGATGCATTGGCAGCAGGGCTTGATCCGAGTGAATTAGAATTTATGGATTCTGATGAGAGAGCTGAAGCATTAGAAGAAGCTGGATTAGATCCAGACGATTACGATTTTGATTAAGTCGTTCAATAAGGAGGCTGATTTGTATGAAGAATAATTCATTTGGACAGGGGTTAATTGCATTTTTTGTAATAGTAGGTGTTTTGTTTATCATTGGTTCAATTGGAGAAGCTAGCGAGCCAAAATGTATTAAGGCTGGATGCGATAATAAGCAGGCAAGTGGAAGCAGTTATTGTTATTTACATAAACCATATACTGGAAGTGGTTCATCATCACATAGCAATTCTTCATATAGTAGTAAATCGTCAAGTAGTTCTTCTGTCAGAAGTACAAGCAGCTCAAGTAGTAGCTATAGTAATAAAGCAAAGACAACAACTAATTCATCATACGGCAGCAGTACTAAGAAGAGCAGTACATCAAAGAAGAATAGTTATGATTCCTATGATGACGGATACGATGATATATATATGGATGGGGATTATGACTACGACAGATATGATAGAGACAGCGATTATGCAGATGGCGTGGATGATGCAATGGATGAATTTGGAGAAGATTGGTAGATAGGAGGTTGCACTTTATGGATGAGATATATTTTACAATAGCAGGCTGCAATCATTACTTTGGCAGTGATTTTATGGAAAAAGGTATGAAAGTGAAACTTGTCAAAGAACCTGATAATGAATATGACAAAGAAGCGATACAGGTAAAGATTAAGGGACTTGGTAAAGTAGGATATGTGGCAAACAGTCCATATACTGTAAAGGGCGAGTCAATGAGTGCTGGAAGACTGTATGATAGGATTGGAGATAAGGCAAAGGGGAAAGTTGTGTTTGTAACTGATGCAGGGGTAATATGTAAAATTATAGATATAGGAAAAAAGAGAATATAGATATTACTGAGAATAAAAATATTAAATATGTAGACACTTGCGATTAATAGCAGAAAATGATAGCATAATAGTAAAATATACAATTTAATGTAGCAGGAATTAGGGAGAATGCAAATGAATGAGTGTAATTTCGCAAAGAGAATGGAAGAGAAAGAATATTCGTATTCCACAGATGTAATGACAGGTGGAAGCAATAAAAGAATGTACTTGTATTATCAGCTTATAAGCAGCTTAAAAAAGGCTGAAAGTGTGGATATAATAGTGTCATTTTTGATGGAGTCCGGTGTAAAAATGCTTATAAAAGAGCTTGAAAATGCATTGAACCGTGGTGCTAAAATACGAATATTGACAGGAAATTATCTTGGAATTACTCAGCCATCAGCATTGTACCTTATAAAAAATAAATTAGGACAAAGAGTGGATTTACGCTTTTATAACGAACCGGGAAGATCATTTCATCCTAAATCTTATATATTTCATTATAAGAATCATAGTGAGATATACATAGGTTCTTCAAACATTTCAAAGAGTGCATTAACTTCCGGAGTTGAGTGGAACTATAGATTCAGCAATCAGACAGATGAAAAAAATTACGATAAATTTTATCAGGCATTTGAGGATTTGTTTGAAAATCACTCAATGGTAATAGATGACGAAGAGTTAAAAAGGTATTCAAAAGAATGGCACAGGCCAGCTGTTGCAAAGGACATTGAAAAGTATGATGCTTTTGATTCAGAAGATAATAATAGTGTTATCAGTATTTTTGAGCCAAGAGGCGCACAGATAGAAGCGTTGTGTGCATTGGAAAATACGAGGGCTGAAGGAGCCAACAAAGCTCTTATTTTGGCGGCTACAGGAGTTGGAAAAACATATCTGGCAGCATTTGATTCAAAGAATTATAAAAAGGTATTGTTTGTAGCACATCGTGAAGAAATATTAAAACAGGCAGCAGAGTCTTTTTATAATGTACGTAGATCAGATGATTATGGCTTTTTTAACAGTAATGATAAGGCTACTGATAAAGCGGTTATTTTTGCTTCTGTATACACGCTGGGGAAGAAGGAATATCTGAATAAACAATATTTTGAAGAAGATTATTTTGATTACTTAATTATTGACGAATTTCATCATGCGGTTAATGAACAGTATAGAAATATTGTGGAATATTTTAAGCCTAAATTTATGCTTGGACTTACGGCAACTCCGGAGCGTATGGATGGTAAAAATATATATGAAATTTGTGATTATAATGTACCATATGAAATTACACTAAAAGATGCAATTAATAAGGGAATGCTTGTTCCATTTCATTACTATGGTATTTTTGATTCGACCGATTACTCAAAGATGCATATAGTCAAAGGCAGATATGATGAAAAGGAACTAAATGAGACTTATATAGGAAATGTTAAAAGATATGACTTGATATATAAATACTATTGTAAATATGGTTCAAAAAGAGCATTAGGTTTCTGTTGTTCAAGAGCTCATGCTAATGATATGGCCAGGGAATTTTGTAATCGTGGGATTCCTGCAGTGGCTGTTTACAGCAACTCGGACGAAGAATTTTCAGAGGATAGGAAAATAGCTATCGGTAAGTTGAAAAGCGGTGAAATAAAGGTGATTTTTTCAGTGAATATGTTCAATGAAGGTGTTGATATTACCTCAATTGATATGGTTATGTTTTTGCGACCTACTGAATCACCAGTTGTATTTTTACAACAGCTTGGACGTGGACTTAGAAAAAGCAGAGGTAAAGAATATCTTAACGTGTTGGATTTTATTGGAAATTATGAAAAAGCCGGACGTGTGAGATATCTGCTTACAGGAAATACAAATAAAGAGAATGTCGCATATAATCCATCAGATCATTCTGATTTTCCAGATGACTGTATGATAGATTTTGATATGAAGCTGATAGATCTTTTTACAGAGATGGATAGAAAAAGTCTTAAAATAAAAGATCAGATTGATAATGAATTTTTACGAATAAAGGATTTGCTTGATAAAGTACCAACAAGAATTGAATTTTTTACATATGCGGATGACAGGATTTATGAATTAATGATAGGACATGCTAAGGATAATCTGTTAAAGAACTATTTAGAATATCTTAAAAGATATGAGTTACTATCAGAGGACGAAAAGATGCTTTACCATGGAATTGGCAGAGAATTTATAAATTATATTGAGACAACAAACATGTCAAAGGTCTATAAGATGCCAGTTTTGATGGCTTTCTATAATCAGGGAATGATTAGAAAAAGTGTGACGGAAGAACAACTTTTAATAAGCTGGAAAGAGTTTTTTGACACAGGTACAAACTGGAAAGATTTACAGGATGGAATGACATATGAGAAATATAAAAATATTTCAGATAAAGAGCACTTAAAGAAAATTATTCAGATGCCAGTAAAATATTTATTGAAATCAGGGGTAGGTTTCTTTGTTCAAAAAGGAGAAAAAGCATTATCATTGAGTGATGAATTGAGCAAAGTAATAGATAATAATGCATTCATTTATCATATGAAAGATGCTATAGAGTATAGGATTATGGATTACTATCAGCGTAGATACAGGAATAGTATAGTAGAAAACGAGGTTGGAAACTATGATTAATAAAAACAATAATCAAAGCGTAAGTGGGCAATTGACGGTTGATTATTATAATAAAAACTATTATGCGTTTGTAGAATCAACGCAAAACGTAGACTTTTCAGATATACAAAATATGTTTATAGATTTGTTGCCAAAAGAAGCTGATATATTGGATTTTGGCTGTGGTTCTGGACGTGATGCCAAGTATTTTCTGGAACATGGGTACCATGTCGAGGCTATAGATGGTTCAACAGAATTATGCAGACTGGCATCAATATATACAGGAATTGAGGTCAGACACATGCTATTTCAGGAATTGAATGAACGGGAAAAATATGATGGAATATGGGCATGTGCCTCTATTTTACATTTGAACAAAGCAGAGCTTTCAGGTGTTTTTGAAAAGATGTCACGAGCTTTAAAGAAGAATGGCATCATTTATACATCTTTTAAATACGGAGATTTTGAAGGAATGAGAAATGGGAGATATTTTACAGATTTTACAGAAGAATTATTTGCAGCGTTATTGAATAATATACCATTGCTGACAATTGAAAAGCAGTGGATTACAGGAGATGCAAGGCAGGGACGGGAAGACGAGAAATGGTATAATATTATTTTGAAAAGAGGATAGATTATTATTGAGTATCGAAAACAATATTTAAAATCAATTATAAAAAATAATCGGTTTAAAATTTGTTTTATCTGTTTGGATTAAACTGATTATTAAGCCAATTAATGCTAGAAATTGTTATAAATTAATACTTTTAATTTGGTCAAATTTAATTAATTTAAACCGATAATTCAACTAATTAAATCAGTGATAGTTGTTTTTGCTATTTGAAAATAAATAGAGCAGGATATGAGGGAGAATAAGCCAATGGAACGAGTAGAAAAATTTTTAAAAGAAGCAGAAACATATTATTTAGCAACAGTAGAAGGCGACCAGCCAAGAGTAAGACCTTTTGGAACAGCACACATTTTTGAGGGAAAGTTGTATATCCAGACAGGTAAGGTTAAGGATGTATTAAAGCAGATTCACACTAATCCGAAGGTGGAAATCTGTGCTTTTAAGAATGGTGAGTGGCTTCGTGTAGCTTGAGAGTGAATCATGAGATTAAAGAACATTTTGATCATCGTAGATGATGTAGAAGAGTCTGTCAGATTCTATAAGGATTTATTCGGATTACAGGTCATTTTGAAACAGGAAGGTAATGTAATAATGTCCGAGGGACTTGTGCTGCAGGATGTTAATGTATGGTATGACAGTACCAAAATACCTACAACACCTCATAACAATATGACGGAACTGTACTTTGAAGAAAATGATATGGAAGGTTTCATCAGAAAACTTGAATCCTATGATTTCTGTTTGAATTATGTTACTGAACTGACTGAACTCGAAGGTGGACAGAATCTTGTAAGATTTTACGATCCAAGTGGAAACCTCATCGAGGTACGGACTCCCATAAATTACAAGTAAACTTTAGTGACTCTGAAAATATGTGCAGATAGTTGTACGGGAAGGTGCAGGAGAGTATGACATTATTAAAGAACATGGCTAGAATTAAGCAACTAACAGAGGAAAATGTACATCTTAGGCTTCAAATAGAAGGGCTGTTGACATCTGTCGAAAAATTCAGCACACAAAATAAAATATATGAGGATAAGTACGTAAATACCAACTTGGAATGTGAATTTTGCTATACTACATTACAAGCAGAGTTTAAGTATTGTCCTATTTGCGGAAGAAAAATTGAAAAAAAGAAAGAGTCTGATAATATTCCGATGAAAACGCAACTGTTTGAAACAGAACAGGATCGTGATGGACTGCTCATTACTCAATATAATGGATTTTCTGAAAAATCAATTAGAATTCCATCCACTATTAATGGAACACCAGTGATTGGCATATGGAATAATGTTTTCGAGGAGAGTACCGAATTGGAGGAAGTGTATTTTGATGAGGGATGCAAATATCTTGGAAAAGATGCTTTTAATGGTTGTGTGAAGTTAAGAAAAATACATCTGCCAAAAAGTTTATTGGAAATTGGAGATGGTGCATTCGCACACTGTTCATTTAGTGAAATTGCAATTCCGCCGAATGTAAAGGTAATAGGTGCAAGAGCGTTTATATATAGCAAACTTAAAGAAGTGTTGCTTCCGCCAAATCTGAAATATATTAGTTATAGTACGTTTAGCGGAACCGGTATTGAGAAGATTGATATTCCACAAAGTGTTGTTCATATTTGTGATTATGCATTTAAAGATACTAAAATTAAAGAAATTGAGCTACCATATAATTTGTATTCTATAGGTTCAGGAGCTTTTGCAACGTCAACACTAAAGAAAATAACTATACATTCAAATGTGAAAATAATATGCGATCAAATATTTGGATGTGAGGATAGATTTAAGAAAGATAATAGAGCAAATACACCAACAATTTTATGCGCAGCGGGATCAAAGGCTCATATGTATGCGCGTAAATATGGGATAGAGTGTAAGGAGATAGCGGCACAACCAGTAGCGGACGTGGAAGTATGCGCATCGTGGATAGTATTTGCAGAACGTTGTTCAAAAGGGGACATTTTGCAGATATATAGATATCTGGGATTAAATAAAGCAGAATCGTGGTCGTGGAAAAAATGTAGTTATAATGCTGTAAATATTGATAAAACAATGGATATGAATGAAGCACTTCGTCTGGTAAACAAAATTAAAAAGTATTATGATTGCCAAAACTATGATAATTGGAGTGCGCCTTTTTCAAACTGTCCGTTAAAAGAAGTAAGTGCAAGTACGTATTGGGGAAAGTCAATTGTATAGTAAATAAAATGAGTTGGACGAAAACTGGGAGGATAGTTTATTTCTTTTTTAAATTGTAGATGAGAAAGTTAATTGTGCAGACCGTCTGCACAAATTGGATTAGGATTTAAGAGAATATGCAGATATTTGTAGATGCAGATGTATGTCCTGTAGTGGACATTGTAGAGACGATTGCAAAAAAATATAATATCCACACCACATTGCTGTGTGACACGAACCATGTATTATATTCAGATTACAGTGAAGTGATTGTGGTCGGAGCTGGAGCTGATGCGGTAGATTATAAGCTGATCAGTATCTGTCATAAGGGAGATATTGTGGTATCTCAGGATTATGGTGTTGCTGCAATGGTACTTGGCAAGGGTGCATATGCGATTCATCAATCCGGAAGGTGGTACACAGATGATAATATTGATCGGATGCTTATGGAAAGGCACCTTAATAAGAAAGCAAGACGAGGTTCGTCTAAGAATCATATTAAGAGACCAAGGAAACGGACAAATGAGGATGATGAGCGTTTTGCACAGTCATTTGAGAAGCTTGTGCTGATGGCACAGGCGAGAAATTAGATATAAAAACATAGTTGAAGAGAACATTTATTGTTTTCTAAGAGAAACAGCTGTACATCGAAAGGGGTAGTAATGGATTTCAAGACACTCGTTAGTAGTTGTATTATGGAGCAATGTCATTTTGCAGAAGTAATTCAAATTATTTTGTTACATAAAAGTGATGGATTATGTTGGAATTATTTTACACATATTTTGTTATCAGATTCTATTTTAAAATCAAGTAAAAGAAAATATTTAACAAGTACTCCGAAAAGTATTAATTCAGAATATAAGGTAATTATTACTAAGGAGGTTATTTCAAAAAAAGATGTGTTAGGTATTTTAAAGAATGCAGAGGATAAACAGAAATGGGAATGGAGAGAGGATGTGGCATTATTAGATAGGGTCTTTTCAACTGATATGTAATGACCTCTTGTCAAGTACAAATTAACAGAAATCACCACAAACTTTATTTAATTGTTGCTGAAGGCACCCAGAAAGAGCCTCGGAGTATCAGTTCTCGGCCTTGGCCACTCTGATATACGTGGATTGGTTACCTACAGGTCAATGGTCCGCCGTGAGCTCTACCGTCTAAAAGCGTGGATCACAGATCTCTCTGTACCGACATAGTTGAATCGTAGATAGCTCGAACCTTGAAATGGCCGAAGCCCTTTCAAGATGTCTTCAGTTGTTACTTTGTATTGGCCAGATGTATGTGGCGTAAGCCATCTTACATCTGCTTAATTACCCACCATAACAGCGGGATGATGATGTCAAGGCTGCGCAAGCACCGCCATAGGCGGCTTGGTCTTGACAGTAGCAGCACGATGTTATACCCACGTCAGGCAATGTTATCTGTCATCATGCCCCACATGAAGCATGCAAGTTCCCTTGCGATTGCTGTTTTGGCTACATTATGTTTCTTATACTTATTAAGCACCATCTTGTAGTATCGGCGTCTTAGACGCTCGTTAGCTTTGTCAGCATAAGCGATGACTGCAGGTGTATTCCCTGACTGACGGGACTTCAGTTCTTTGGATTTGAAACCAACCTGTCCTCTTGCATAGCATTGTGACGCTTCTGTTAGGAGTAGCCGTACATGCCTGTTTCCTGCTTTGGTAATTCCTAGTCTGTTCTGATCATCGCCGCTGGAATCTTCACCAGGTACAAGACCGAGGTAAGAAGCAAAGTGCTGGGCAGAAGCAAAGCGCTTGAAATCACCGACTTCAACCAGAACAGAAAGTGCAGTATGTGTCTTCACACCGATGAAGCAGCAAAGCTTTTTCACTGCTTCCTTGTATTCATCCTGTGTTGCAAGCTCCTCAATACGCTTATCCAATCGTTCAATCTTGTCTGATAGTGTCTGGTATGTCAGCAGGTATTCGTCGAGGATCTCCTTGTACAGAGCCTCAGGAGTTAAGGCCTTAAGCCATTTAAGATGAGCTGCTGTCCAATGACTTTTTCCGTCATAGCGATAGTTATGGCGTAAACAGAACGCAAGAATCTGCTGCTTCACTTTTTTCAGTGCTAGTTTGTGATCGTCCCTCATGCGCAGGAATTCTTTTGTTTCTTCATCCTTTGCAGTTGGGATATGAACAGGGCTGTAGTTATGCTGTGCAAGACATTTGGCAATGATTTCAGCATCACGTCTGTCTGTTTTTATACGCTTTTTACTACGCTGTTCAAGCATTGTAGTAGGAGCGAGAATAATGCATTTTACATTGTTCGCCGTTAATTGGTGATACAAAGTATAACCGAAGCAGCCCGCCTCATAACCGCATATGAAGTTAGCATCGTCTCCGTAGATGGTTCTAAGAAACTCCAGATAGTTCAGAACTTTTTTGTAATCAGCTTCTGTCCTCTGGTAGTGAGAAGCCTTTTCGGCTTCAATTGTGTAAGCACAAAGTGAAAAACTTTCCTTGTGAACATCCATTCCTACGTAAACTGTGTTATAATTCATTTGATGACCTCCCTTTGTATGCGGTAATCCCTGTTACTATTTGCTTTTGACAATCATTAGTATACAGGTAAATCCACGAAGTTACAAAGTGGAGGTCATTACATATTGTCTAATCCACAGTTTATACCAGAAACAGATCCTACAGGTAATAAAACTTCGGATAGTACACTTGTTCCAGTAGAAGCAGCATTGTATGGCTCAAATTTTATGGGCGGGTATTATTTATGTGAATTATTTAGCGCAAAAAAATATTTGGATGCTTCCTTATCAGAAGACGATTTAAAAAAAATACAGAAGATAATTCATGATGCGGGTCTAGGATATAATCTCGAAAGTCTCTCAGATAGAATTGGTAATATTGTCTGTAAAGTACCGATATCGATTATTAAACATAAACAAACTAGATTAACACCCGAGAGAGGCATAGCTGGGCAATTTATATTGAATAGTAATCTATGTTATTTAGATTGCATACTGCAGATTATTATAGAAAACGATAACATGATTATTGAAACTAACGTTGAAGAAATGGTATTTTCTGATAAAGAAAAAGTAAAGTCATACTGTGTAAAGCCTAATAGATATAAAAATAGGATTATATTATCAGATAAAAATACTGGAGTAATTTATTATTCAGCGATTAGAGATTATTCATATGGCAGCAATTATTATGCTGTGATTACACCACCACAATATGGAATACAATCTTCTTTAAAGAGAACTATTTTAATAAATGGTAATAAAATAGAAATTGAACTAACAAACATTGCTGGGATGGGAGAAGTTACTATTGAAAAAGAGATATACGAGATGGGAAAACGCCAACATAAGTGGTTGACGGAATACGAATATAAGCATCATTTTTTTAATAGCTTTATTGCAGGACAAGAGAAAGATGCAATAAAAACTATAATAGAGATTTGTAATGATAGAGACTTGTTTTGGGATTTGGAAGAAATATGGCTGGTTGATCCATATTTATCAGCGAGTGACATTTTAAATACAGTAGCTTATTGTGGAAAATATGGTATCAGTATAAAATGTTTGACACATATTGCTACTATTAATAATAATGTAGCAACACAAATACAGAAAAGTGAAGATAAAAGTCGTTTTAGAAAAATTGTAGAGCAATATCATTCGGAACTTAGTGATGCATTATCTATACAAACGGATATGAAAATTGAATTTCGTACTGTAGTAGGGATGGAAGGAAGTGCTTTTCATGATAGATATTTGATTTTAAAGTATGGAATGAACAAGTCAAGAGCTTGGTCACTTGGAATTTCTGTAAATTCATTAGGAAAAAGTCATCATATAATTCAAATAGTGCAGTCGCCGATGGATGTGATAGAAACAATAAACACTATTTGGAAACAGTCATGTGGAAAAGAGTGTTTGATTTATTCTAATATAGATGAATAGTGTCAATGTTAACAGATGAAATTCATTGTGGCTTTTAAGGAGTCAATAATGTGATAAATATTGGAAAGTTAGACAAAATTTGAAGCAACAATTTAAGGATAATAAGTTAATGTATTTAGTGAGAACAATAAAAGGTGATATAACAAAAATAGCAGATATGCAGGCAATTGTTAATGCAGCCAATAATTCTCTATTGGGAGGTGGCGGAGTTGATGGTGCCATTCATCGTGCAGCTGGACCGGAGCTTTTAGCCGAGTGCAGAACACTTCATGGCTGTGAGACAGGAGAGGCAAAGATTACAAAGGCATATAATCTGCCATGTGACTATGTAATTCATACTGTTGGACCAGTATGGAATTGTGGCAGGAACAAAGAGGAAGAACTTCTTGCAAACTGCTATTTTAATTCTATGAAGTTGGCAATGGAGAATGGAATCAGAACAATCGCATTTCCATCGATATCGACAGGTGTGTACAGTTTTCCGGTAGAGCTGGCAGCGAAAGTTGCAGTGCATACAGTTAATAGATTTCTGCAGGATAATCCAGACAGCTTTGACTTGGTGGAATGGGTGCTGTTTGATGCACACACTGAGGCGGTATATGAAGCTGAGGTGGATAAGATATATGAGGAGAATAAGTTATGCCAGAAAAACGTATAGTATACAAGGTTCCTGCGGAGGTAAAAAAATAAAGCATAGAGACATTAAAAGTGCGAAAAACGACATTGGAATATCTCCGTCAAAATGGATTCAAGACCATTGAAGATATAATAGATAAACAACTTGAAATTCCAAGTGAGTATAGAGGGAACATTTATGCGTATCTTATGTTTGGGATTGAGGACTAAGATTTGTTTAGTATAATGGGACATTCTGATATCAGTGTTACGATGAATACCTATACTCATGTTAAATTTCAGGATGCACAGG
>OGPZ01001587.1_pt1 | contig 15706 bp, 11 predicted proteins | sample 1553111 | NCBI WGS metagenome assembly OGPZ01 (sample SAMEA2579968, study PRJEB22360) | human gut metagenome
CTGAAAATCCTTGTGTCCCCGGTTCGATTCCTGGTGGCACCACTAACGATTCGGTTAAATTCTCGAAACCCATTGAAATACAGTCATTTCAATGGGTTTTCTTTTATACTCCAACACGCAATTTCTTGCCGATTTGAGTATCTGGAAATATCCTATTCGGTGGCTTTTTCAGAGTCCCTTCAAAAAACCACCGATTGTACTATATTTCATTCATTTACAATAATTTGCGCTAATCATTTTCAGGAGCAAAAACATACTTTTGCATACCTGCTTGAATGTAATGGAAATAATGGAAAAAAGAAAAGCTAAAAAGGTTCTTTCTTTGCTGACAAATAGAATGTAACAGGAAACAGAGAGAATCTTAAAACTAAAAAAACGGTGGTTTATCAGCTCACATTCACAAAAAAGCCACCGATTTTAACTTTCACCCAACTTCCAATTCATCTTTCAAGTTGACGGAATTACTAATTGTATTTACCAACTTAAAGGAAAAAGGTTATGGAACTCATACTGGAACAGGCAATATCCACCCCCTCTTTAATACTAAAACGCGTATTCGGCAAGGATACGGAAATGCGTACTCTGCTGGGAACAATACGACAAGAAATCAAAGATATGGAGAAAGTTGTGAATATTGACTATGCACCGGTAACCATTAACCGTTACAGGAATGTACTGAAGAAACTCGAAAACTCCATTACTGCATTTTATGGCAAAGAAGAAATTACTTTTCACGAACTCACACCGGAATTTATAAAAGCCTTTGATATGCATCTAAAAACAGAAGCAGGTTTGTGTCGTAACACCATTGTCCGCTATATGAAATGTTTCAAAAAGATCACAAATATGGCACTGGCTAAAGGATGGATGAAGAAAGATACGTTTTACGGATATAAAATAAACAGATCCTGTATTCCTCACATATGACGAATTACAGACCATTATGAATAAGGAATTCACTATACCACGGCCGGCTTTGGTACGGGATATTTTCATTTTTGCCTCATTCACCGGCCTGGCATTTGCCGATGTGTCCACACTCAGAAAAGAAAATTTGGTACAGGATAACAATGGAGATTGGTGGATCAGAAAAGGAAGAATCAAATTAGTACACCGGCGTAAAGCATCTTCAATCTGTAATATCCCTCTACTTCCCGTTCCGCTTGCCATACTAAAGAAGTATGAAGATAATCCTGGCTGCGTCAAAAAAGGATGCTGTCTCCCAGTTCCTTGTAATCAGAAAATGAACAGCTATCTCAAAGAAATTGCAGATTTCTGCGGGATTAAGAAAAATATCACCACTCATGCCGCCAAACATTGCAAGCTTGCTTATTTGTTGAACAACAACAAATTACAAGTAGGCAATCTAACGTGGTTAACGATTTAGAAACGAGCAAAGTACTGCGTTTTACTTCATATTGCAAAATCAAAAGAACGTCTTTGTAAGTGCAAAGATAGTGTTAGTTTTTATAATAATCTATTTCTCATTTAACGCTCAGAAAAGACTGTTCACATTTCTCTCTCTTAAATCCTCTGGTATTTTTCCCATTTATATTTTTGTTGCCATTAGAATATTTAATGTTACCTTTCACAAGCTATCCTTATAATATATAATTAAAGCCTCATCTATTGTCTTTTCTGATATATCGTAATTATGATTGTGTCAATTAACCAAAGAAAAAATCAACTTCACTAGAAAAGTTTTGTACAAAAAGTGTTATCATTGAAAGATTTCATTAACTTTGCGTATGACGCAAATAAATTTAAAAAGAGATGGCTGATATTAACCGATTAAAAGTTGTTCTCGTTGAGAAAAAGAAAACAAGCAAGTGGCTTGCAGGTCAATTAGGTAAAGATCCTGCAACTGTTTCAAAGTGGTGTACAAATTCATCACAACCAGACTTGAATACCTTGACGAAAATAGCATTTCTATTGGGTATTGAAGTGAAAGACCTGATAAATAAGAATGAACACATTTATGACAACTCCGAAACAGTTCAATAACATCACAGAGCGAGTTGTTGATAATTTGAAACAAGTATTGTCAAGTGATAGTCAAATCTCAATAGCTGCTGTCAGCTTCTCTATCTATGCTTCGAAACATTGATAGAGGAGTTGGAGAATGTGGATTGTATTAATTGGTAATAGGAATTTAAAAGGGGCTCATCTTCAATGTTATCAATTTTGGTCTGCAATGAATGATAAGCTTGTGGCAATGGGTAAGCCGTTTAATGTCAGAAAAACAACTGGCGACCATTGGTACGATGTGGCAATAGGTAACTCTGATGCTCATATTCAGCTAACGCTTACCAATAAAGATAATTGTATTGTTTTAGGACTATTGATTCAAAGAAACATTTTAAGAACTTGGCTTGACAATAATAATTAAGAGAGATGAAGCAGAAAAGAATATATCACACAAATGCAGTACAAAAAAACGATGTTGCCAAGCGCTTCTTCAAGGAATCTATAGTAACGCAGCAAGTGCTCTTCTGTAAAGTTGCACGGCATTGCAAAACCTTGTGATTACAATCATCCCATAAATAAACAACTATATGGCAAATATAAAACTTCAAGAATACGCCAACATCAAAGATTCATCAATTGAAGATGTCATAAAATATGCTTCAAAAAAAGGAGTAACTATTCCGGATAATCCAGAATTTGTACTTGATGACACAATTCTTAAGGGGATAGACCCTATTTTCCAATTCAGGATGAAGTACAATAAGATTACTAGTGTGAAAACTAATATTCAGGGATGTATAGATTTGGATTCATCGGATCAATCTACTCATTCAAATGAAGATGGTATGTCAACAAAAAGAGAAAAGCTTGCCTTTAAACCTTTGGAAAAGATAAACTCGGGTGATTTAGGGAAGCTCATGGGCGTGGACAAGGCAGAAGAAACTACTTCCACCGCAGACTCTATGCAAGAAAATAGCAAAAAAACAAAGAAGAGAAGCAAAAAACGCATCATAGGTGTTGTTAAATTTTTTGATTCCAGCAAAGGTTTTGGATTTGTTGTCACGGGTAATAAAGGTGTAAGTAACAAACCGGAAGACCAGGGCAAGCTATATGATTTCTATATTAACTCTTCTGAATGGAATTTTAGTTCCTCTCCAAACGATGGCGATTGGATTGTGTTCACTCCCCAAAAAGGTCATAGAGGAGGGAGTGTGGTTGATGGCAAGCGCCTTACATATGACAAAGATGGTTTACTTTTGGGTATGGCGTATCGTGGTACATATGCCAAAATTTCCGGCAATGACAGTAAAGGTGATAGTCATGATTATAACGTACTGTGCCATATTATAGATACGATTATACGCAAAGTGACCGATTCGCAAAAGATTATTCTTGATACCTTTGCTGAATACATTTCCGGATGGGAGACAGAAAAGAGAGGCGACATTATCGCACAGTTTCTTCAAGACAATTTACTATGCAAGAAGTTTATCTCAATACTTCCTGCGATGAAGAGTTATCAAAACGAGAATTCTTCATACGTAGAAGTCATCAGTGCATTGACAAAATCAGTTGAGGAGTCTATTTTCTCAAAGAAGGATATCAGTATTTTTGATACTCTCCCCTCTGATTTTGATTACAGCACATACAAGGAGCAGACAATTGCAGTGATAGAAGCATCCTCAAAAGATAATATTGCAGGTGTGGGACGATGGCTTACTAGACATCAAACATTCCTTGACGAGTTTAAATCTGAAATTAGCACATTATCTTTAGACCTGCTTTACGTCGTTTACGAATCAACGAAAGATATCTGTGTCTTTGTAAATTCCAGCAATCCCTGGGGTGAGTTGTATGATTGGCTCAAGGAAAAGAAGGACAGTTTAGCCAACAATTATATACTAGCTTACTTTGCGGATAGAGATGAGGTTTTTGTCGAGCAATGTCATATTAAAGACACCCTCAATGAAACTGCACTTAATACTATAGTTTGGAATTTCCTGGATGATACCACTCGCTATTCCGCTGTTTTGAAAGCCATAGCCGATGTCTTTGTGACAACAGACATGGATGTGATTAAGGGTTACATTCAGCATGCTATCGATATCAGTACTATTTACCCAGTACTTGGCACTCATCTCAACAATCAGGTTAAAGAATACGAAACGAATGTTCGAGAGTTTCTGGAGTTCTGTATTAGCCAAAATATCCCTGTTGCGGATGTATTCCTTGATACAAGCAAGCTTTCTGATGAAATGCTGGTGGAACTATTTGCTTTGACAGGCGAAACGGATAACCTTAATGCCATACATGATTTTGAAGAAGTTCCAACTTGGCTAAATGTGCAGAAACCAGAATTGGTGTGCAGGTTCCTTCAAAGTTGTCAAAAGTCTTTTACAGAAGAAAACGACAAAGAAGCTATTGCCGAAACGCTTATTGCCATTGATAAAGAGAAGTTTAAAGATGCGATATCATCGCTCAGTGAAGACAATCAGTACAAAGTTCTACAGCTTTGCCCGGAGGATTATGCACGAGATATTGTGTCTAAGTACTTTGCATCTACTAAGTTATTTGAGCTTTATATAGGAGAACAGTGGAAGAAGCTTAAGGTCGATGTACCATACGTAGCTTTCGATTTGGAGTCAGATGGTGAATCTATCAGCGAGTTCGCATTCCGTACAGACGAGAACACGAAGGTTTATCAGGGTGAAGAACAACTTGGAACACTGCTCCGCGCCCTGAAGCGAACTGAAATTATAGTCGGCCACAGAATCAAGGAATGGGACTTGGGTAAGGTGCTGTCGAAGAAAGGATTTGAATCAAAGGCATTCGTTTGGGACACATTAGAGATTGAGATATTGCTCAATCCTTGCCGCTATTCTTATGCTCTTCACACAGGTCATACTGCGCAGGAAGACACTGAGCTTGCGGATCGACTGTTTTGGAATCAGCTCTATAGGCTTTCACAGAATGAATCACTCTGCAACGAATTAGCCGATTTCCTTCCAGAAAAGATAAAGGCAATACTTAATAAGTTACGTCAGCCTATATTTACCAACTTTTTCAAGCAGACATCTGGAAGCGAAGACAGTTTCTATCAAGTTCTGGTTGATACTGACGAGCAGATGGTGAATCGCTTACAGAAAATTGCTGAAGATGATTCGAAAGCATTGATTATAGCCCCAAAACGCCTGTGGCCAAGAATTTCGGAACACGTCAGTTTGTCTTTTGTGCAACCACAGGAAGACCTAGATTTCCTCCAGATAAATATGGGCGCATTGGCTAAGCATCCGCATCCGCTCAATGATACTTTCATCAATGCCATTCTAAAGCGTTTCGTCTCTCTTTCAAAGACTCCTATAATAGCTAATATAGCCCAATATATACGTATTAATTATTTGTCTGGTAAATTGCTGGGCAACTACGTGGAGAAAACAGCAGGTGATGTTGATTGTGCCGATATGGATATTATTGTGCACGACGACGTTATAGCAAATTACAAACGGATCTATTTCGTTGGTTGTGAGATAGAAAATAGACTGAATCAATACACATTACCGTCTCAATATTCTCCATCGGATTTTTGGAATATCAACAGTAGCATCCCAATGCGTCTGGGTGCATCAAGCTATTTGGCAATTGGACCGGAAGAAAGGAAACAGAGTATCTTCTCAGATGTTCCATCCGATGCTGCCAATGTTTGGATTGAAAGAACTCGTAAGGGAAAGTATACCATCAATTACAACTATGATTTCTATCAAAAGTTGAAAGCTATCGAACAGCAGACTGGTGAGAATTTGATAGTGGAAACAATTCCATGGACAACCAAAGCGGCAGACTATAAATCAGTATTTCTGGTGCACAGCGACCATAATCGAGAGTTTGACGCACTCCAAAAACGCGTGACTGCCACTTCAAGATACAGAGCAACCTACTGGACTTTTCAGATGGCTTTGCTGAAACATGTTGGTGTTAATAAAGACAGACGTCCCAAGATATTGCTGCTTGACGATGAATTGGAAAAGGAGCAGGTGGAGTCGTATGCCCGTGAATGTGGGTTCTATGTCCCAATGGAAGGAACGCTTGTCCGTAAGCTTGAATTGATAGAACATCTGCCTCAAGGAATGCTTGTAGTGAGCAAAGAACAGTTCTTCGATATCATAGACTGGCGCAAAGACTCTCCATATTGTTATGTGTGGGATCAATTGGCAGTGGACAAACACATGATGATGTGGCGTGGCTTTGCTAATGAGGAAAACAAATCGTTCCTCTATGATGGAATAGAAGAAAAAACAGGCTACTTGAATGTTGGAACAACACAGGACACTTATCAATCGGCTCTTCTCTCTATTTGGCCTGTATATGAATATTATTATCGCTTCATAAAAGCCAACAGTGTCGAGTCCTCGATGTATGTGCTGGATTCATACATGGAGGAATACCATTCCCTTTCTTCCGTTTGGGGTACGTCATCTTATGGAATACAGAAGATTTGGGAGAATGAAGAGAACTTCAATAAGGCCTTGGATGAAGCAAGAAAGTTTTTCTCAGACGATTCTACTTTCTATGAAAATGATACAGACATTCAAACGGCCATGGATGTTATTTTTTCCGTTTTAGTAAACCCTGAAAATGACCCAGAGAAGCAATGGTCCGATATACAAGACAAGGCAATTAGAGAAATTTTAGCAAGAAAAGAAAACTATTTGGTGTCATTGCCTACTGGCGGTGGTAAGTCGGTTTTGTTTCAAGGTCCAGCTTTATATAATGCTGCCTATACAAATAAACTATCAATTGTTGTAACTCCTCTGAAAGCATTGATGCAAGACCAGGTGAAGGAATTGGGCGAAAAGGGGTTTATAACGAATGTGGATTATCTAAATGGCGACCGCTCATATCAAGAAGTAAGAAGCATTTACAGGAAAATAAATGGCGGCGAAATAGCTATACTTTACGTCACGCCTGAACGTTTTCGGTCTCGTGCCTTCTTAAATGCGCTAACCACACGTATGGCTAATGACCATGGACTCGAATATATGGTGTTTGATGAAGCGCATTGCATATCACAATGGGGAATGGAGTTCCGCCCCGAATACTTGAATGTTGTGAAGAAATGCAAGGAGCTCAAGGAAGCTTATGGGGATAATATGTGTATTGCTATGTTCTCAGCAACTGTTACCGGCATGATTTACAACCAAATCAATGAACAAGTGCTGGTCAAGCGCTTGGGGCAGGATAATGATCAAAAAATATATAATCCCATCAGGAGCCACATTGGCATGGAATTTAAGGAAGTACTCCATGACACTCAACACCGGTTGAAGGAGATTTTAAACTACATAGTTGCCCGCCATATTGATTCTAAGAAAAGCAGGATGCTGGTTTTCTGCAAGACTAGGTTTCAGTGTGAAGAGATGGCATTGCTGTTGGCAGATGAACTTTCAAAAGCAGGAATATTGAATAGAGACGCTGCCAATCAGCATATTGGCTATTTTCATGCTGGCATGGATGGTGATGACAGAGAAGATGTCTATACTCGCTTTAAAGATGATGAAGATCCCTTATATATCCTTTGTGCCACAAAGGCATTCGGAATGGGTATGGATATTCCGAACATACACTATATAGTTCATCTTATGCCTCCCGGTGTACTGGAAGACTACCTTCAAGAGGTGGGTCGAGCAGGTAGAAATAAAAAGATGTATGAAGATGTTGGGTTTAGCGTAGACAACCCCATACCAACCGTATGTCTCTGCTCGAAAGATGACATTAAAAAAGCCAAAGAGCAGTTGCTACAAAGTATGCTGAGTTGGAAGAACCTTGAAGAAATAAGAGTAGCCATTAACACTTATATATCCAAGATACAGACGTTAGAGAAGACAACTGAATATCCTATTGTTATTCCAAACACACTTTGGGCAAATGGACAGTTTGATCATGATTTTACAGATTTCAAGATTGGTCAGTATTGGCTTGAACGCATGGGACGTATCAAGTTGGGGTTCCTTAGTCCAGCCCATATCAACATCACTTTGCTAGATAGTAAACAAGAGAAACAAACATTAGAAGAAAAACAAAAAAATATATCACAAACAGGCAAGGGGAAATATGCAAAAGATATTCTTGCAGAATTACGAAATATCCAAAAAGAGCAAAATAGTGAAACACTCCAAATATCGGTACAGGAATTGGCTGCAAACCTATCCATAAGTTCTGCAAAACTGTTGGATTGTATGATCTGGTGTGAAAAGCATTCTATTATTAGAATTGAAGAGGAAACCAGATGCCATGTAGCTTTTACTCGTTTGAGCGAAGTGTTATACATGGTAAAACGAGGCTCTCATGATGTTGCATTCCAAGTAATATTAAATGCGACACGCGCACTGTTAAGCAACAACAAACTGAATGTGGAGAGGAACTATTCTCTCTCAGATATACGTCATCTCATACAGAACGCAGATAACCTTCAGGAAATTGTCAAGGAAGTTGAAAAGACAAATGAAGAAGGTAAAAAATCCATGGAGAAATATATGACGTGGTATGACCCCGATGATAAGAATAAGAATAAAGGCTTGACAATAGCGAAATCATATCACGACGATTTATATAAGAAACGACTGCGTCAGGTCATTTCTCTGCTTGAACTTATTCCTGATGTAAAAGTTCAATCCTATTTGGATACCAAGAAGAAATGTGTTCTACAATCAGTGATCGTGGAAAAAGACACATGGAAACAATTTCTTGACGATTTTGAAGAGGATTGTATAGCTGTTCTTAAATATGTGAACAAGCAATCACAAACGGTAATAAGATGGTCACAAGTAATCGTAGAACTTGGATTTGAGGATAAGGGCTTTAACTACTTTGATAGTATCCTTCATTATTTAAACGGCATGGCATATATAGCTGTAGATGCTCTGCTACCTACTGGCATCGAGGTTTACACTACTGAAAGATCCGAGGAAGTCATTCTAGAAAATATAGATGATTCATCAAGTGACTATGACGATAAGAATGCCTTCGATGAAGCTGTTCAGATAAGAAATCTTCGTTTATGTGTAATGGATATACTGACGAAAAAGATTAAAAGTAGACAAGATTTCCAAGAACTGATATCGGCTTACTTCTCAAAGGCCAGTACTGAGGGATATATGGAACTATTGAGTAAATATTATGATGATTCCGACCCAATGATAAATGCAATACGTTCAACGGCAATTAAAAATGCAGAGGAGAAGCTAAAGGATAATCCAGAACAATGGGCTATATATAATGAGAATTCTAATGTAAATGTAAATGTAGAAGCAGGACCTGGTTCTGGTAAAACCCATGTTCTGACACTGAAGTGTGCTAAACTAATTTATCATCAAGGTGTTAAGCCACAAAGCATACTTGTGCTGGCTTATAACAGAGCTGTTGTGGTAGAATTGAAGACTCGCCTTGCTAAGTTGTTTGGATCATTGGGATTGAGTCGTTCTGCCAGTCAGTTGCATGTCTATACTTTCCATAGTCTTGCTAAGCGTATTTGCGGCGATAAGGCATTAGAAGGTCGTGAGATGAGTGAGTGGGAAGGCGTACTTCTTTATACAATACAAAATAGACCAAACGAAGTACGGGCTGCGATGCCAGATCTTCAATATGTATTTATAGACGAATTCCAAGACATCACACAGACTCGATTGGAGTCCATGTTTGCATTGAAAAAAATATATGATCCCTTGACATTCTTTACAATTGGCGATAAAGATCAAAGTATCTATGGATTTGAGAAAGAAGAATCTATGGATCCTAACTTCTATTATAACCAGTTATACAAGACACTACAACCGAAGAAAATGACGATGAGCATCAACTATCGTTCGTATCCTAAAATTCTCGAAGCATCAAGTCATTTCTTGCCACCAACGTCACATGTTCCAGTTCCATGTAATAAAAAGAAGGAAGAGGAGCCTAGGTCCGATTATGTATATATCTATGCAAATGAACGTGACTGGTCAAAAGACTTTGGCAGATATATACAATGGCTCAAAGGACAAGGCATATCAGATATTGCGGTGTTCTTCAGAACTAACAATGAGGTCTATCATGGTTACTCACAGATAAAGACACTCAATATTTCTGAGATACGAATCCGAATACAAGGTGCTTCAGCTGCTGAATTATTCAGAATGAGAGAGATATATGCGGTATTGAAGTATCTTGAAGATAATCAAAACAAGAAAATCATACTGGATAATAGTCAAACAGAAGGTGAGCTAAAGAAAATAATATCATCGTGGATACAGAAATTCCCGAATTGGGACATATTCTACATAGATTTTGCTTTTGTGCTTATTCTTGATTATCTCGACTTCACCGCCTCTGATGAAGACGCACACACTTATGGCGATATGGCTTTGGGCATAAGGGAAACATTGAAGGAGGATAATCCACAATTGTACAAGTTGTATGATGACGAGCGCTTTGAAAATAGAAGAATCCTTGTTGACAAGCAAATGAATGTCGTACTCACTACTATGCATAAGGTTAAGGGGTTGGAATTCGACGCAGTGATTATAACACCATCAGTAGCATCTCTGCCATTTGATCCTACAGAAGAGGTTCCTGTTGACCAACCTCTTTCAGAACATGATAAAGAACAGATTGAAGAAGAGCAACGATTGCTCTATGTAGCATATACGCGAGCAAAGAAATACCTATTCGTTTATAAAGGTGAACGAGAGAAAGCCGTAGAGAATATGAAAAGATTCGGCAGCCTTGAAGATCAATGGGGCATCCGTGAGCGAAAAGTCGGTCTTGATAATTACAATATTGGCTATAATGCTAATTACAACTTTAAAAACAATAGGTCTATAGCCTTAAATGTATCTAAGAACGATCCTCTTTCCATCCAACGTTATCGTGGCATGACTAGGGCTGGAAAACCTTTCTCAACATTCAACATTGTTCATAAAGGCATAATAGTAGGACAACTTTCTCGACATAGTAATATTGCTCGAAAAATGGAAGCTGATAATTTAAATAGTTTAAGTGGCTTCTTTGTTAGCGATGTGTTCTATTGGACTTATGCAGATACGGTTGCTGCAGACGAGAGAGCTCTGCGAGATAATGGCTACAACCCTGATTATGCATCTGGATGGGGTGAAGAAGCAAAAAAACAAGGCTATATCTTTATAGTTGATGTAGCTGGATATGGTAATTAAATAAAAAAGAACAATGAGCTTAATAACATACGAATTCAACAGTTCAGATAATGCTGGAGAAATTAGTCAGTTTCGTGCAACTCTTCCAATAATGCAAAAACATTATCAGGGAAGAAACGAGATCGTATTATATCTGAGTGGCAAACTTAATATAAACGGTGTGGATATTGATGGCTTAATCCTTAAAGAGGATGCCATCGTCCTTGTGGAATTCAAAAATTACACAGGTGATATCAAAGCACAGGCTAATGGAGACTGGTTCCATGGAAAAGAAAGAATCAATGGCGGTGCTACCAAGAAGGATGGCTCTACCAAAACTGTATTTGAGCAATTGAAAATAAACCGGAGGGCTCTCAGGGAGGGATTAGCCCCTTACATAAAGAACATTGATGCTTGTAATAATATTCAAGCCTTGGTCGTTTTTACAGCTATTACTTCGTTAAAAATGGATCAGGAATTTCAATGGGGAGCTAATGCATGGGTTAATGTGACAGATATAGAGCATATGGGAGAGGAACTGGATACAATAAAGGCAAGAACACGCTCTAATTCCCCTATTTCTATTTCTTCTAGCATGATTTTTGACTTCATTCGCAACAAGGAATTGGATGAACGTTATATTCTAATGAAATACAGCGATGTCAATATTTTGCCATCAGATATTTATCATGAAGAAGAACCACATAATGGAGATGATTTTTCTCCAACCACGCTTTTAGCAAAGGTTACTACGGAGAAGGATAAGTATCAAGCCTCTCTGCATGATGCTGTTGAACTTATTCAGAGTGTCATGCAAAAAATGGAAACAATGGCCAAGGAAAAGGATGTTATCATCCAGCAACAAAAGGCAGAACTTCTTCAAATAAAGGCAGAGGAATTATCTCAGAGAAGAAAAAAAGAAATATCGGAAAAGGAAGCATCCGTAATTGTTTCAGAGGAGGAAAAATTATTGAAAGATGCTAAATCTGTTGAAGAAGAAGTCGTTCAAATTGAAGTAGCTCCTGTAACACCTAAGGCAACCTCTCCAGAGAAACCAAAGAAACGCTTTGGTATGAAAGCTAAAATCTTAAAGAATTTCAATGTCGAGACAGATTCTATGGATGATGATCAATTGGACTTGATTGGCGAAAACATTGATAAGTCGATGATTGTTGCAGGGTGCGCAGGTAGCGGCAAATCGGTTATTGCCATGTACAAGGCTCAACAGATAAAAGATGCTGGCGGAGATGTTATTCTAATTGCCTACACAAAATCATTGAATAGGTATATGCAACAAGGAAAAGAAAATTCGCTGGGTGAACGATTCTATTATCATTGGCAGTGGAAAGATTGTGGTATGCCCAAAGCTGACTATATTATTGTTGACGAGATACAGGACTTTGAAAAAAGTGAAATCTTAGAATTTATAAATGCTGCAAAAAAGTGCTTTTTCTTCTTTGGAGATACTGCTCAATCTATATACAAAGCATTTGGTAAGCACACCATGACTATAGACGAGCTCTCTAAATTAACGGGAATTGCAGTATCAAGGTTATATAACAATTATCGTTTACCTAAACCAGTAGCCAAAATTACGCAAGGCTACCTCGGCTTAAATGAAGAAACTGACCATGTGAGAGAGTACTCTGAAAGTTTATATCTTAGCAAGGATAGTTCTTTACCTTTTTTTGTTGAATGTACTACAAAAGCTGCACAGATAGGTAAAATAATCTCAATTATTAACGATAAGCAATATCAAAATGTTGGTATACTCGTACCTGATAACAATATGGTATTAGAAATAATGAATACCTTTACTTTACAGAAATTTGCATGTGAGTTCAAATATAATGCAGGCTATAATGATAAAAGGAACAAGGATACGCTAAATTTTAAAACGAATAAGCCCAAGTTGATGACTTATCATAGCGCAAAAGGACTACAATTCGAGACAGTTATATTACCATATTATAATGGTGCAAAACAGAATGAAGATTGTAAGGCGCTATATGTAGCGATGACTAGAACATATCGTAACTTGTACATTATCTACTCTGGAGAATTAGCATATCCTCTATCTAACGTTCCAGAAAGATTATATGAGCTACAAACAGTATAATGACGGAAGTATTAACAAACAGTTATTTCGTGTCAATCCCTATGAGTTTGGATAAATGGTATTGGGGAGGGTTATTTAGTATATTCAAAGTATGATTACACCAAATATGAACAGGGTTGAGATACAGAAGCAGATGTGGGATGTTATTCGCAATTCCGCATTGGTTGCAGCCTGTGTTCATAAAATTGATAAAGATTGCCGTAAACTACCCAGAGGACAAATTGTTTTGACTCGTAGATTCTTTCACAAGGATACTAACCAAGCCTACATCCTTTGTTTTTCGCAATATAAAGGTGTCGTTGGTAAGCTTATGCTAGCAGAGGTTGATCACGGTAAGCAGAAGTGGTACTACCTGATAAGTGAGGACTTAACGGACACCACAGATATTTACTCAGCCCATTTTTTCAAAAGATACGCCGAAAGGGTAGGTATCACATATGTAATGCCAAATGTTCCTACACGTTACTTTATGGAAAACAGAAATGTGGTGAAAATTTATGAATCAGACGATGAAATACAGTCAGCATATGATTCAAGAAATGGGATAACTCTTTGTAGGACAGATAAACAACGAGGTATATTCAAACATTGCACCTTTGTCTTGCGTGAGATGTTGGGAGACACTCAAGAGAAAGCTCTTCAAACTATATTAGGAGATATAGACGAGATTGAAGGTATCCAGCGAAATTTCACACCTACTTATATATAGTGAATTAGTCAAGACTTAATCTGACAGTTACGCATAAGAAAGAATAATTTTGTAACAGAAAACAGATTAAGTTATGACGACAGCAAAAAAAGTCATTAAGAACAAACTGGGATTGCTTGAACTTTCCCAACAGTTAGGAAACGTATCACGAGCTTGCAAGATTATGGGCTATAGCCGTGACAGTTTTTATCGTTTTAAAGAGTTATACGGACAAGGCGGTGAAGTTGCCTTGCAGGAGATTTCCCGCCGTAAACCGGTTATGAAGAACCGTGTGGAGGAACATATCGAACAGGCTGTTGTACAAATGGCAATAGACAATCCCGGATTAGGACAAGTCCGTGTATCTAATGAACTCCGTAAGAAAGGTATTTTTATTTCGCCGGGCGGGGTGCGTTCCATATGGTTACGGCATGATATGGGAACTTTCCAGAAACGCCTGAAAGCATTATCCGCCAAAGTGGAACAAGAGGGTATCATCCTCGACGAGAACTAGGTAGTGGCATTGGAAAAAGCGAAAGAAGAAAAACAAGCTCATGGAGAAATCGAAACCTATTATTCCGGTTTTCTTGTAGCACAAGATACTTATTATGTGGGGTATATTAAAGGGGGCGGACACATTTATCAGCAGACTGTTATAGATACTTACTCCAAAACAGGGTTTGCAAAGCTGTATGATAGGAAGAATGCGCTTGTAGCTGCTGATATGCTCAACGATAGGGTCATTCCTTTTTTCGAACAACATGACTTGAAGTTGATATGTATGCTCACTGATAGGGGGACGGAATACTGCGGGAACAGAGAAAACCATGAGTATGAACTGTATTTGGCTGTAGAGGATATAGGCCATTCAAAAATCAAGGCAAAAAGTCCACAGACAAATGGTATCTGCAAACGATTCAACAGAACTGTGCAGAATGAGCTCTATGCTATCGCATTTAGAAAGAAAATCTATGCAACTATCGAGCAGTTACAAAAAGACCTTGATACGTGGATAAACTCTTACAACACGAAAAGAACACACTCCAGAAAGTACTGCTTCAGGAAAGCACCCATGCAGACTTTTATAGAAGGAATCACAGTCGCAAGGAAATATCAACTACAAAATCAGGAAATTATAAAACCGAATGAGGTTGATAAAATTTCATTCGGTTGTGAGAGTGATGAAAGTTGTGTAACTTCGCAACAGACATCACACTTTTTGTAAGACACTAAACTATGTCAGAACAAGTCTTGACTATTACACTTGAACTTTTGAAGTTCAAGGGATTTTTTATTTTATCAGTTTCGCTCTTGCCTTATCATATAACAGATGAGAAGATCCAAGGATCAATTCAGACAAGAGCCGACATTAATCCTACTTCTTTTCTAAAGTAACATTAACAGCATTCATTCCTTTCAGACCACGTTCTAAATCAAATGTTACAATATCATTCTCTGCAATCTCCGACACAGCGTTGTTCACATGAAAAAAATACTTTTCAACTCCGGCAAGGTCTTTAATAAAACCAAAACCTTTTGCTACATTAAAGAATTCAACACGACCTCTCAAGATGACAGGTTCCTCTTCCTCTTTTTTCGGAGTTGCTATTACGATCTCATCCGGATTAATTTCTTCTTTTCGGATATCATCAGCGGGAGGAGTCGAAGTTATCATTCCGTTCTCATCTACATAAGCAATCATATCCTCAAAGCTATTTGAGCTGCCCGATAATTTCTTGCTTTCTTTCT
>OGPZ01001591.1_pt1 | contig 15695 bp, 10 predicted proteins | sample 1553111 | NCBI WGS metagenome assembly OGPZ01 (sample SAMEA2579968, study PRJEB22360) | human gut metagenome
CGAAGTCATCCGTGCATAATTGGTTCTCCGGGTCCTGTCCATACTCTACGAGATAGTTTGTCCAAGTAGTTAAGAGATCCCAATATTTTTTTACATAATCAGCATTTCCTTCGATTTTGCTAATAGCAGCAGCAAGAATTACCATGTTACCTCCTTCTTCAATTGGCATGTCACCTCCATACACTTGACCATTAGCAATAGGATAAGTCCCTAAATCGTGTGCTGGAAAAGGTTTGTTCCAACGACCGCTAGCACTATATTCAAAGATACTAGTCATCATAGCTTTCTGTAATTCAGGGTTATAAACCAAAAATAGTGGTGCGGATGGATAAGTTAGGTCTACTGTATTTACACAACCATTACTGTTGTTTTCTTTAGAGAACCATAACAAGTTACCTTCTTTATCAGTAAAGAGTTTATGAGCAGAGATCACTTGGCGATAAGATGCCGAACAGATTTCTGCATATTTTTTGCCGCCTGCCTTTTCTGCATCGTCATAAATAAGTTCGTCAAAGGCGCGACAACGTTCCATAATAGCCTGATAGTTGTCTCTCAATTTTTCGAAAGCATCGAAGATAGTCACTTTGCCATCATGCTTCCAATAGCCCATACGCTTCTCGTACATATACTCAATAGAGTAAATGTCATCATAACCAAGCATCATGAATCCTTCTTTCCCGCTATTAGAGACAGAACCAAGATTGTGAACATATGCCATAGCCGGATTATCTTCCTCTTTACGAGTTGTCCATTTAGCCTTTGTAGTGGCTAATGTACCATTTTTCACGAATGATTCTTTCATTCCGTAATAGTCTCCAAAACTGACTGATTTACCTCACCCTTTCGTACTAGCAAGATATGCATAACCCCAATCAGCACAAATCAAGTCACCTCTTCGGTCACATATTGGTTGATCGATTGAACCTGCTTCTACATAACTGATACCGTTCTTTGATAAGGTACGAGCAACAGTAGGCTGGTTACTTTCGTTAATAGCCAGTTCAGGAGTTGTCTCCATATAGAATTGTACATCATGAGTTTTTTTATCTAATGAACGTACACGATAAGAAACATAGTTTATAGGAGTTGACAATAAATCAAGATCATCAATCAATTGAGGAGCGGTAAACACGACATCAAGCTCTACAGGGCCACAAGTGAAAGTATAGTAGGTGGAAGTAGCCAATACGTCTACAGATTTCTGAACTGCTTCATTTGCAAACTTAACAGCATTTTCCTTCTCACGAAACAATCCGAAATCGACATATGAACCACCTGTAGTATTGTGGCAATGGGCAGCGATTACGTTCTTACCTTTACGAAGTTTCTTTTTTGCTTCTTCTGAAAGTTTCAGATATACATTATTCTTCCAGACAAGTCCTGTAGAAATAAGCTTTTCCCCATTTAGATACAACTCAAATACATCATCATGGGAATAGATCAGATAAATATCTTCAGCGATATTCGGTTCATTAAAATCGAAAGTGCGACGAATGTAGATATCGGTATTGTCTCCTTTCCATTCTGTGTGAATACGTTCCATATCACGACTGCCAAACGCTGCTTTACCTTTCTTCCAATTGCTATCATCAAACTGAAATTCTTGCCATCCATTTGATGGTTGGCTGTTAGTGTACGCTGCTTCCCAACGTTCTACATTAGTCATAGGAGCAATAGGTACCAGATTAATTTTATCTTTCCCCAAAAAACGATATACTTTTCCGTCAACACGCAGAGCACCCAATAAAGGTTTCTTCGCACTTGTCCAATGCTCTGTACTACCTTCCATTAATTTATCATAGGGTGACCAGATCGAAAAATAAGGATCTGAAACGATAATAGGCACCGACGGAGCACGTAGCGCTATATCTTTTGCAGGTTTTAATAAGTCAACGGTCTGGGCATTTGCCAACAAGCCGACTGAAAGAGCCATTATGGCTAGCAATTTCTTCATAAATATTTGCTTTAAATTAATCTTCAAATCCAAGGTTATCCATCCATCAATCTTATTTACCTCATAAAAAAACAAGCCCTAAGTATTCTTTTAAATCCACTTTTTACCTTAATACTATCTCACCTTTGAATAATTGCAATCTTTATACCCGTTTTCCTATACCTTTAATATATAATATCAGTACTGTCATATTTAGGATGAAATGTTATGGAGAAGCGGCTAACAAATCGTGTATTTCTAGCAAATATCGAGCTTTAACAAACTCTTTATTTTCCATAGTATCTCATCTTGATGACACAAAATAATGGAATTAATAGAAGAAACAAGGAAAATCTGTGTTCAAGAAAGGACAAAATCTATTCTTTTTTGGATTTCAAACGTTCTTTTAACATACGGAATAGGGGCTCTGACGTTGTTTGAGCAGTATTTATCCTTTTTTGAGCAGATTTTATCCTTACCAACCCAAAATGAAGGTCTATTAATTGATGACTTCTAACTTTAACAAAAGAGATATTGGTCATTTCAGATAGCTTTCGTAAATTTGCAACACGAATGCAATACTGATTATACCATCGCAAAATATATACCATATATTAAGCCCAAGTACGTTACCCAAGAGGGAACTACTGTCCTTTATGTTCGATATAATTACAATCGGAACAAGCGCACGCTTATCTCTACCGGATACAATATCAAACCGGAACATTGGGATGCAAAAAGGAAATGGATTAAGCGTGCATGTCCCCATTATGAAGAAATTGACGCCTGCTTGATTAAGATAACATCTAAGCTCGGTGATATTCTCACCTATGCTAAAGTAAACGGCATAGATCCGACAGTTGATTTTGTCTTGCTTGAATTAGAAAAGAACAGGGAATATGATCTGCGTCCTAATCGGGTAGATATGTTTGATGCATTAGAACGGTATATAGTGGAAAAAGCACCATCCGTCTCTGCAGATCAAATAAAAGACTATCGAACACTCCGCAAGCATCTGACCGCCTTCAAAGAATACTCATCACAACCTGTAACATTCCGCAACTTGAATCTGACATTTTACAACGAGTTTATGGATTATCTATTTCATAAAGTAGTAAAACCAAACGGAACTGTAGGGCTGCTCACCAATTCTGCAGGAAAAATCATACGTTTGTTGAAAGGCTTTGTTAATTATCAAATAGTAAAAGGAATTATTCCACCGATTGACCTAAAGAACTTCAAAGTTGTAGAAGAGGAAACTGATGCTATTTATCTAAATGAAAAGGAGCTGGCTGCAATATACGAACTTGATTTATCAGATGATAAGCAATTGGAAGAGATACGGGATGTATTCATTACCGGGTGTTTCACAGGATTACGATACAGTGACCTTTCAACTTTAAGTCCTGAGCATATTGATTTGGATAATGAGAATATAAATCTCAAACAGCGGAAGGTACACAAGGCTGTAGTGATTCCCATGATTGATTATGTGCCTGAAATTCTTAAAAAGTATAATTATGATTTGCCTAAAATCCCACGATACATGTTTAATGAGAGAGTCAAAGAGTTGGGGCGGAAGATAAAATTGAGCCAGAAGATTGAAGTTGTCCGCAGGAAAGGTAAAGAGCGAGAAAAGAGAATATATGAGAAATGGGAAATGATCTCTTCCCACACCTGTCGGCGATCGTTTTGTACAAACATGTATCTATCTGGTTTTCCTGCAGCAGAACTAATGCGTATATCCGGACATAAAAGTCCATCTGCGTTTATGCGATATATTAAAGTGGATAATCAGCAGGCTGCTAAAAGACTAAAAGAGTTGCGTGCCAAATTAGCCAGATGAATTCCTTAAGGAGATAAAACTATAACCATTTTTAGAATAAGACAAACAGACGTTAGTTTCCTCGGAGGAAACGCCAGTTCCCTTTAAAAGGAACAGTCGTTTTCATTAAAAGGAACGTCCGTTCCCTCACCGGGAAACGACAGTTTCCATTCCAAGAAATGACAGGAAACTATAAGTTGCTGATATCTAACCACATAAAGTACTATCGGTAATATTATAGAGTTTATGTTCATGTCCAAACAGATATGCTTCATTCTTACATCGTTAGAGCATTTAGACAGATGAAAATAAAGTTTTTAAATAAATCTATAAGGAACTGCTATTCTAATATATAAGATAAGTATCTCATACTTCCTATAATTCTTTTCTTTCTGTAACTTATTTATTCATGTATAATACATAGAATTACAATACAAACGCAATACAATTCAATCATAATCCATTAATTAATAGGATGTTAATGTGTTTGCGGGTCGTTTGGACAGGACCCGGAAAATCAACTTTGTACAGATGATTTTGCAGGCCATTGGGCTCATAATGCCAATCTTTCAATAAAAGCGATTATGGGTGTAGCCGGATATAGTGAAATAGCCCGTATACTCGGATTAAACAGTGTAGCAGAAAGATACGCTGACATAGCTAAAAAAATGGCGATGAAATGGGAAGAAATGGCCAATGAAGGTGACCATTATCGCCTCGCTTTCGACCGCAATAATACCTGGAGTCAAAAGTATAATATTATCTGGGATAAGATGTGGAATTTGAATATATTCCCTAATAATGTAATCAGTAAAGAAATCAACTACTATCTGACAAAGCAGAATCTATATGGATTGCCATTAGATTCCCGCAGAGATTACACAAAATCCGATTGGATTATGTGGACAGCAGCCATGTCTCCAAACCGTGAAATTTTTGAGAAGTTTGTAGATCCTCTTTATAAATACATCAATGAAACTACTTCACGTGTGCCTATCAGTGACTGGCATGATACCAAAACTGGCAGAATGACCGGATTTAAGGCACGTTCTGTAATTGGAGGATATTGGATACAAGTGTTAATGGATAAGATGAATCATTAAAAATATGGACAATAAGTTGAAAGAATACTTTTTCGCATGGATGAATCATTTCAGCATAATACAACAAGAGATAAGTAATGAACCAACAATATAATATTTTATTAATCATTAATTTTTTACGTATGAAAAAAAACAAAATCATGAAAGACTACTGGCGGGTATGCTGGATGGGATTACTGCTAGTTGCTCTATTCTTCGGAAGTTGTAGTGATGACAATGACAGCAACGGAGATTCAGACAATGCAGCATTTGATCCGAATATTCCGGTTCAAGTAAGTGGTATCAATCCGACTACGGGGGGATTCGGGCAGCGATTAGTTATATCAGGAGAAAATTTTGGTAATGATCCGTCTATTGTGAATGTCTTTGTTGGTGGAAAAAAAGCTATCGTAATCAATGTGAAAAATCATTCTATCTACTGTTTGGTACCTTCACAGGCTTATTCCGGAGAAATCGAAGTACAAATATCCAATGGCGACAATCCGGTAGTATCTACTATCGCAGAGGCCAAGTTCGAATATGTGCGAAAACAGTTAGTGAGTACATTATGTGGTTCGCGTAGAGATGACGGCGGATACGATACAAAAGATGGGCCATTTAATGATTGTGGTGCATTTGGTTCCCCCAACTGGTTAGAATTTGACCCTAAATATCCCCACTTAGTGTACGTTGCAGCCGATAGAGGTGCAGGTGATGAAAATGAAGGAAACGGTAATATGCGTATTCTCGACCTCAAAAACCAATATGTAGGAACGGCTCTTACAGAAGGTGACATGGGAGGTACTAACCGCGGACGTGCACTTGCCTTTTTTGATGAAAATCACATGGCTGTGGCAGTTGACCAAGGAGACGAATTGAGAGCAGCTGTATATGGTTTTACACGTAATAGAGAAGCCCCTGAGGGCGATGAGCGCAATTATAAAATGTGGGGAAACAGATTAGCGTTGGTTAATTTCAAAGCTTGTAATACAGTAACTTTTCATCCGGTAGATGGTGATATGTACTTTAATAGTTGGGATAAGGGGCAATTCTTCAAAGTAGAGAAGCAACAAATTCAAGAAATTTTCGACGGTACACGTACAACTCCTGCTGATAAAGAAGTACTTTTTCAAATGGATAATGGATGGGAATATAATATCCGTATACATCCGACAGGGAATTATGCTTATATTGTGTCTATTAACAAACACTATATTCAGCGCACAAATTATGATTGGGCAAGTAAACGATTTGTCACTCCCTTCATTGTAGCGGGAACAGCAGAAAGAGCTGCTTATGTAGACGGAATTGGAACAAGCGCACGTTTTAATACTCCTTATCAAGGAGTTTTCGTAAAGAACCCAGAGTATGCAGGACAAGAAGATGAATACGATTTTATTCTTTGTGATAAGATGGGGCAATGTATCCGTAAAATTACCCCACAAGGAAAGGTCTCAACATTTGCCGGTCGCGGAAGCGCCAGTCTGAATGGTAACCCATGGGGATATGTAGATGGAGATTTACGTCAAGAGGCCCGTTTCGACCGTCCGAAAGGTATAACTTACGATGAAGCAACCGATACATATTACATCGGTGATGGTTCCAATCGGCGTATCCGTAAGATTGCTTACGAAGGAGAAGAATAACTAATGATTAAAACGCACATGAATAATATGAAAAAATATTTATCATTATGTATCATGCTGTTGTGCCTTTGTTCAACGGTTATGGCGCAGCAAGAAAAAGTTGTTGTGAAAGGTGTTGTTACAGACGAAGCCAAAGAGCCGTTGATCGGTGTGAATGTCACCGTGAAGGACATGCCCGGTTTAGGTTCAATCACAGACATGAACGGTCATTACTCCATAACCATGGAACCTTACCGCCAGTTAGTGTTCACTTATATTGGTTATGAATCGAAAGAAGTAATGGTTAAAGAACAACGTACAATAAACGTTGTTATGAAAGAAAGCGTGACAAGAGCAGTAGATGAAGTCGTTATTACTGGTACGGGAGTTCAGAGAAAACTAACACAGACAGGTGCTATTACAACGGTAGATGTTGGTGAGCTGAAACGTAATCCATCTTCCAGCATTGTCAATGCACTGGCAGGTAATGTACCGGGTATTATGGCGCGTCAGACTTCTGGACAGCCAGGTAAAAATATATCTGAGTTCTGGATTCGCGGTATATCTACGTTTGGTGCCAACTCATCTGCTTATGTATTAGTTGATGGTTTCGAACGCAGTATGGATGAAATCAATATCGAAGACATCGAAACGTTTACTGTATTAAAAGATGCTTCGGCTACTGCTATTTATGGTTCGAAAGGTGCTAATGGTGTAGTATTGATTACTACTAAACGCGGAAAAGCCGGTAAAATCAAAATTGATGCTAAAGTAGAAACAACCTATAATACGAGGACTGTAACTCCAAAGTTCGAAGACGGATTTACTTATGCCAGCTTGATGAACGAATCGCGAATTACCCGTAACAACGAGGCTGTATATAAACCAGAAGAGTTGGACATCTTACGTTTAGGCTTGGATACGGATCTTTATCCGAATGTGGATTGGATGGACATGTTACTCAAAGACGGTGCGTGGAGTAACCGTATTAACTTAAATATGAGTGGAGGTGGAACAACAGCCCGTTATTTTGTTTCTGCTAGCTATGTGAAAGAAGATGGTATGTATAATACAGATGAATCTTTGAAAGATGATTATAATACCAATGCAGCTTACCATCGTTGGAACTACCGCTTGAATACCGATATTGACATTACAAAAACAACCTTATTGAAAGTCGGTGTAGCAGGATTCTTATCCAAACGTAATAGTCCGGGATTAGGTGACGGTGATGTTTGGGGTGAACTTTTCGGATATAATCCAATTAAGACCCCTGTTATGTATTCCAACGGATATATACCAGCTATTGGATCCGGCAATAAAACAAACCCATGGGTAGCTGCAACCCAAACTGGATTCAATGAAAATTGGACAAATAATATTGAAACAAATATTTCTTTGGAACAAAATTTTGATTTCATAACTAAAGGATTAAAGTTCGTTGGGCGTTTTGGCTATGACAGCAACAACCAAAATACGATCCGTCGTCTGAAGTGGCCAGAACAATGGTTGGCAGAACGTGCCAGAGATCCGGAAACTGGTGAATTAAGATGGAAGAAGATCAGTGGTTCTCAGAACATGAAACAGGAAAGCAGTTCTAGCGGTAATCGTCGGGAATTCCTAGACATGATGCTAAACTGGGATCGTTCTTTTGGAGCTCATCACCCTAGCGCTACTATAAAGTATACACAAGACTCTTACATTCAGACACAGAATTTAGGAGAAGATTTGAAGACTGGTATTAACAAACGTAATCAGGATTTGGCCGGACGTGTAGCTTACAATTGGAATTATCGTTATTTTATTGATTTTAATTTTGGCTATAATGGAAGTGAAAACTTTGCCAAAGGCGACCGTTTTGGTTTTTTCCCTGCTTTTTCTCTTGCATGGAATATTGCGGAAGAACCGTTTATCAAAAAACATTTGAAATGGATGAATATGTTTAAAGTTCGCTTCTCTTATGGTAAAGTAGGTAATGATAATGTCGGAACGCGATTCCCCTATCTTTATACTATTGCAGACCGTTATAAAAACGGGGATAATGAGATTATTTATGGAGGATACGATTGGGCACAATATCCTTCAAGTTATTCGTTTGGTGGTTTAGGATTTGCAGATGTAGCCTCCAATGGTATCACTTGGGAGGTTGCTGAAAAGAATGACTTAGGTATAGACCTTGCATTGTTTAATGATAAATTTACTGCAACGATCGACTATTTCGATGAAAAACGTACCGGAATTTATATGGTTCGTAACTACTTACCTCAGATTGTCGGTTTGAACGGGCATAATCCGGCAGCAAATGTAGGTGCTGTAAGTTCTAAAGGTTTCGATGGACACTTCTCATACAAACAGAGAATCAATGACGTGAACTTAACTGTACGTGGCAATATCACTTATAGTAAAAATGAAGTACTGGAAAGAGATGAGGAGAATAATGTATATGCCTATCAGATGCAAAGAGGCTATCGTGTGGACCAATGCAAGGGATTAATCGCAGAAGGATTATTCAAAGATTACGATGATATCCGCAATAGCCCGACACAAAGTTGGGGAAAGGTACAACCGGGAGATATCAAGTATAGAGACGTTAACGGTGATGGTGTGATCAATGATGGAGACCAGGTAGCTATCGGTGCAACTAGCCGCCCAAATCTGATTTATGGTTTAGGTGCATCTGCCTCTTGGAAAGGTTTAGATGTAAATGTCCACTTTCAAGGAGCAGGTAAATCAACATTTTTCACTTATGGCAAGTGTGTATGGGCCTTTACAGAAGGCGAATGGGGAAATATTTTTAAAGGTATGCTGGACAACCGATGGGTAGATGCTGATACAGCTGAAACATTAGGTATTCCTGCCAATGAAAATCCTAATGCTTCGTATCCACGTTTGAGCTACCAAGGTGACAATGCCAGCAATAATAACTACCGAAACTCTACTTTCTGGTTGAAAAATGGCCGTTACCTTCGACTAAAAACAATTGATGTTGGTTATACACTCCCCAAATCAATTGTTAACAAGATGCACTTTAATAATATCCGTATTTTTTTGGTAGGAACAAATCTCTTGACATGGTCTAGTTTCAAGACTTGGGATCCTGAAATGGGCGATCCCAGAGGTGAATCATATCCGTTAACAAAATCGATAACTATGGGTATAAGTGTTAATTTATAAAATAATAAACAACATGAAGAAAAAACTATATATTCTATTGATATCAGTTTTAGGGTTAAGCATACAATCCTGTTCTGACTATTTAGACTCTGACTATATTTTTAGAGATCGGGAAACCATCGAAAAAGTTTTTACGGACAGAGATAAAACAGAAGCCTGGTTAGCAAATGCGTTCAGTTATCTAAGCGATGCTTGTGCTGATGTTTGTAACAAAAGAGTCACTCCACATTGTTTTGCGGATGATATGTATTACGGTGATGATGACGGTTCCATACAAGAATCCAAAGAGGGTGAATTGTCATATAATGAATTTAAAGAAGGATTGTATGATGAGAATACTAAACAAGGTATGTGGGAAAGATGTTATCAGGGAATCCGACAAGCTACTATTTTTATTCAGTATGTCGACATGAACGATAAATTTGAAAGTGAAGCCGAACGGCTTGACTATAAAGCACAAGCCCGCTTTGTCAGAGCTTACTACTATTGGTTATTACTTCGTAGATATGGTCCGGTACCTTTATTGCCAGATAACGGACTTGATTATGACGCATCCTACGATGAACTGGCTACTCCACGTGCACCTTATGAGGAGATTGCTGATTATATCAGTCAGGAAATGGCTTTGGCAGCTAAGGATCTGGCTCTAACAAGAGGTCAGAATTCTGCTGCCCGCCCAACTCGTGGAGCAGCTTTATCTGCTCGTGCACTAGCGTTGATTTATGCTGCCAGCCCACTAGCTAATGGTAACAATGATGAATTCGCCCAACTATTGGTAGATGACAAAGGCAATCGCTTGCTTTCTCCTGAATATAGCGAAGAAAAATGGGCAAAAGATGTCATGGATTTAGGGGTATATGAGTTATATACGGCTGATAGACGTACAACAGATTCGCCAGCGGAACCGGCAACAATCAATCCCCCATATCATGAAGTATATAGCAATGCCAATTATCCAGAAGGTTGGAAAGACATTGACCCGTTCGAATCTTACCGTTCTGTATTCAATGGTCAAATAGATATATTAAGTAATCCTGAATTAATTTTTAGCCGGGGTAGAAATATTGGAGGGCAAAGTATCAGGGATATGGTGGTTCACCAGTTACCACTTACCGCTACCGGATGGAATACAAGTGGGCTGACTCAAAAGATTGTGGATGCTTACTATATGAACGACGGAAGCAATTGTCCGGGTATGAACTCTGAATATGCGAATGTACCAGAATATAATAACAATCATCGTTTAGACACTCGTCCGCGTGCTACAGGTTTCACGACTACTGCAGAAGAACATAAACCACTTGCTGCCGGAGTTTCCTTGCAATATGCCGACCGAGAACCACGCTTCTATGCTTCAGTTGCATATAACGGAGCTTATTGGTATTTAGGTAATGAAAAAGAAATTGCAGATAGAAATAAACAAATATTCTATTATCGCGGAAAAAGGGATGGATATAATGCAGGTATGTTTTGGTTGCGCACGGGTATAGGAGTGATGAAGTATGTGCATCCCGATGACACCTATCAAAATAACAGTATCGACAACCTTCGATATAAGCCGGAGCCGGCAATTCGCTATGCGGACATTTTGTTGATGTATGCTGAAGCTATCAATGAAGTGAGTGAAGGTACATATGATATTCCATCTTGGGATGGAACTAAGACTCATTCCATTCATCGTTCAGTTGCCGAAATGAGAAAAGGAATTAAGCCTGTACGTATGCGTGCCGGTGTACCCGATTTCGATAACAATATATATGCAGACAAGGATGTTTTTCGTATTTATCTGAAACGCGAACGACAAATAGAGTTGATGGGGGAAGGAAAGCGTTACTATGATATCCGCCGTTGGAAAGATGCACGGGTAGAAGAGGCAATGCCCGTTTACGGTTGCAATACACTTATGACAGAATCGGATCGCGAAATGTTCCATACACCGATTGCTGTTTGGAATTTGTCTGCTACGTTCTCTGATAAAATGTGGTTTTGGCCGATTTCACATGGCGAATTGAAACGTAATAAGCGCCTGACTCAGAATCCAGGCTGGACGTACAATGATTAATCTTAAACATGGTAATAAATATGAAAGGAATATATACTTTACTATTTTCACTAATTGTATTAGTGATGTTCAGTGCCTGTAATGACGAATGGAAAGAGGAGCAGTTTGAGCACTATATTTCATTCAAAGCACCGATTAACAGCAATGGGGTAACTAGAATTAACCTGTCTTATAGCGAAACGGGAAAAACAACCTATAGATTGCCTATCCTTGTCAGCGGATCGACTAAAAACGATCGCGATATAACCGTAAAAATTGGGATTGACGCGGATACCTTGCGAACACTAAACATAGCTCGCTTTTCCAGTCGCGAAGACCTTTGGTATAGGGAAATGCCCTCTAAACATTACTCTTTCCCTGAAACCGTGCAGATTAAAGCTGGAGAAAATGTAGGCTATCTTGATATAGAGTTTGATCTGACTGGACTGGATTTAGTTGATAAGTGGGTATTACCGCTGACTATTGAAGACGCCCCAAATGGTGAATACAAACCAAATTATCGTAAGCATTATCGTAAAGCATTACTCCGCGTCATGCCTTTTAATGATTATTCGGGTACATACGGTGGTACTAACTTACAAGGCAAGTTGGTAGATGCAGGTGCAGGAGAAAATGAGCCATTGGTGAAAAGTGAAATAGTAACTTATGCTATTGATGATGAAACTATATTCTTCTATGCAGGTACAATTGACGAAAGCCGACAGGACCGTAGAAACTACAAAATCATAGCCCATTTTGTTCCGAATACTAACATTGTGGAGTTGACAAGTGATAACTCCGAAAACAATGGTTTTAAAATAAATACCCGAGCTAGTAGTTATATCGAAGAAGAGATGGATGCTGTCCGCCCTTATTTATTGAGACGTACCGTTATGATTCGTGATGTTGACTATGAATTTGAAGATTATACTTTAGCGCCGGGAGCCAGAATAAAGTTTCGGTTTGAAGGTACTATCTCCATGCAGCGCAACATTAATACTCAGATACCTGATAAAGACCAGGCTATTGAATGGGACTAATACGATGCTAATTTAAAAAAAAGAAGGGAAGGAAACTTTAACCTTGAAGTTACCTTCCCTTTTTATTCTAATACTATCTTTAACATGACTGAGATTCTGCAGACACTCAAGGAATATATTCCTATATCTTTGGAGGAAATGAGTGGCATAAAGCTGATGAACCGTACTGATACCAAATATGTCACCTCTTACCAAATATTAAAAGAGATACTTCTTGTTGCCAGACATGATTACCGCATTCAAGAAGTGAACGGTGAATGTAATATTGCTTATCATACAATCTACTTAGACACACCAGATCGTGATATGTATGTAACTCATCAGAATGGACGTATCGTACGAGAGAAAATTCGCATACGCACGTACGTAAACTCAGATCTCACATTTTTGGAAGTAAAAAATAGAAATAATAAAGGAAGAACAGACAAGAGGAGAATCCGCATCGGGAGTATTGAAAGTATCAAAGAAAACGGCGGGGATGCATTTTTACGTCAACATGCATGGTATGATCAATCACAACTTCTGCCTTTGCTTGAAAACTCATTTCACCGTGTCACACTTGTTAACAATCATAAAACCGAACGCCTCACAATTGATACAGGAGTTAAATTCCGTTGCTTACAAAGCGGAAAAATATCAAGTTTGGATAACATTGTTATCATTGAACTAAAACAAGATGGACACAATTCTTCACCTATAAAAGAGATACTACGCAAACTACATATACAATCTTCCGGATTTTCCAAATATTGTATAGGATCAGCACTTACAGTGTCACATTTAAAATGCAATCGGCTGAAACCAAAGTTGCGCATGCTGAATAAAATAGGAGTATATTAATTTTCAATATAAAAACATACTTATGGATGAATTAGAATTTCTTGATATAATAGAGTCTCCATTAATAGACGGTGGTGACTTTTTTCAGTTACTGCTGCGCTTTGGCTTCAATTTCTTGGTAACAGGCATTATCATCCATCTTTTCTATTATCCAAAGAGCAAGCGGAGAGATTATCACTTCACCTTCACATTAATAAGTATCAGTATTTTCTTGATGATATTTCTGTTGGGTAGTGTAAAGCTAAAGGTAGGATTTGCTCTCGGCTTATTTGCTATTTTCGGTATTATCCGTTATCGGACTGAGTCCATGCCTGTACGAGAGATGACTTACCTGTTTGTCATTATCGCCATATCAGTAATAAACGCCTTGGGCGTGGAAGTAAACTATGGTGGACTAATAGGAGCTAATTTGCTGTTTGTATTATGTATTTGGTTGTGTGAAAGTAATCGATGGCTAAAGCATGTTTCATGTAAACTGATACTCTATGATCGTATCGAACTTATCAAGTCCTCGTGTGAACAAGAACTGATCGCAGATATTAAAGCGCGTACCGGACTGAAAATTATTCGGGTGGAAGTTGGATACATTGACTTTCTTCGCGATGCCGCTATGCTTAAAATCTATTATGAACCGATGACAAATGAGATAAATACAATTGATACATTAACCAAAATACCACGTGAAAATGAATAAGAAACTTTTTTTGGCAGGTTTGTTTTGTCTTGTATCTTTTGCTTTACAAGCACAAAAAGACGATTTGGGTCTATGGACTAGTGTGGGGATGGAAAAAAGATTATTCCGGGATTTTGATCTTTCGCTGGAAGGAGAGTTCCGTTCACACGACAAGTTAAGCGAAGTGGGACGTTGGTCGGGATCGGCAGGCATGGCATATAAAATAACAAACTGGCTGAAAGCCGCAACAGCATACACTTACATCTATTATAATCACCCTTTGGAAATTACAAACAAAGGGAATGTTATCTCTGAATATTGGCAACCCAAACATCGTTTCTACTTCCAACTGACAGGAAAAATAAGTTTAAATAGATTCACATTCTCACTTCGGGAGCGTTGGCAATATACCTATCGCCCCAGTCAGTCTGTATCAAAGTTTGATGGTGACGATGGTAGTCCTAAAGACGATGAATACGTGAAAGGTAAAGGAAAGAACGTGCTTCGTTCTCGTCTGCAAGCAACATACAATATACCTAAATGCAGTCTCACTCCTTACGCTTCGTGTGAATTGACTCATTTGCTTAATGATAAAGGGGCGATTGACAAAACACGCTGGACCTTAGGTATAGAATGGAAGTTGAGCAAACACCACGGACTTGATTTTTACTATTTGTATCAGAATCATGCAGATGATGATGAAGCAAATGGACATGTGATTGGCGCAGGATATACATTTAAATTTTAGATCTGTATTATGAATCTTTATAAAATACTACTGGCTTTATTGATTCTAAGTCTGCTTGCAGCCTGTTCTTCGGATAAGGAAAACGATGTGTACACTACTTTACCATTTTCTCTATCCATTTATCAAGTGGCAATGACGATAGAAGGCGGTGAACAAGAAGTCAACGTATCTTCAGGCGGCGCATGGCAATCAAGTATACATTGCGATTGGATGACGCTCTCGCCTTCTTCCGGAGGGATAGGTATCACTAAGGTTCGAATCAAAGTTAAAGAAAATACTTCCGGTTTGCCAAGAAATGGACGGATTGCAATCATCTCGGGAAAAGAAGAAAAAGGAATTACCGTTATGCAATCGTCTATAGAGAGAGAAGAAGATTATCTTCGCTTGTTGAATCTGACTATCGACGGAGTAACTACAGCTGTGGATTATGTGAACAATTCGTATTATCTACGTATAGATATGGATGCTGCACAACCTGCAAAGGTCAAAGTTGAGTTTGGCGGCATCGGAGTCGATTTTATCAAGATCGGGGATAAGAAAATTAAGTCGGGCGAAAATATAGCACTGAGCCTGAATCCCGGACAAAATATAGAAATGGAAGCAGGTAACAATACTATTGATAAAATCAGGTCTTGTCGATTGATTGTAACTGGTGTTCCCGTGATTGAGCTCTCTGCTCCTGAAGGTATTGAGGATGAGAATAAACGCCCGTGT
>OGPZ01001594.1_pt1 | contig 15687 bp, 9 predicted proteins | sample 1553111 | NCBI WGS metagenome assembly OGPZ01 (sample SAMEA2579968, study PRJEB22360) | human gut metagenome
ATTAAAAGAACAACTGAAGGGTATTTTTGCCGGACTGGAGGCTGACTTTACCTTTGATATATCCGTATCAGCCAGTCATGAAAGCCGTGCCGAATTGCTGGAATTGCTGAGCGATGTAGCCGAATGTTCCGATCACATCACTTGTATGGTAAATGAAGGAAGCGGACTTAAATTTACGATAGGAAAGAATGGTAAACCTACAGAAATTACTTTCCGTGCTATCCCCAACGGACATGAGTTTACTTCTTTATTACTCGCCATCCTGAATCTGGACGGTAAGGGAAAGAATTTTCCGGATGAGGCTGTCTGCAACCGTGTGAAAGCCTTGAAGGGTCCGATACACTTAGTGACCTATGTCTCACTGACTTGCACCAACTGTCCGGATGTAGTTCAGGCATTGAATGCAATGACCACACTGAATCCTTCCATTACTCATGAAATGGTTGACGGTGCACTGTATCAGGATGAAGTGGATGCCTTGAAGATACAAGGCGTGCCTTCTGTATTTGCCGATGGGAAACTGCTTCATGTAGGTCGTGGCGAATTTGGCGAATTGCTTGCTAAACTGGAAGCGCAATACGGTATTGATGAAACCAAGGTGGAGACGGAAGTGAAGGAATACGATGTTATCGTAGCCGGCGGCGGACCTTTCGGAGTATCAGCAGCCATTTATTCTGCCCGTAAAGGCTTGCGCGTGGCGATTGTTGCCGAGCGTGTCGGCGGACAGGTGAAAGAGACGGTAGGCATTGAGAATCTGATTTCGGTTCCTGAAACAACAGGAAGCGAACTTGCCGATAATCTGAAAACGCATCTTCTGCGTTATCCTGTTGATTTGTTGGAACAGCGTAAGATAGAAAAGGTAGAACTTGCCGGAAAAGATAAACTGGTAACTACTTCCGTAGGAGAGAAATTCATTGCTCCTGCATTGATTATCGCTACAGGTGCAAGCTGGCGAAAACTGAATGTTCCCGGCGAGAACGATTATATCGGGCGTGGAGTCGCTTTCTGTCCTCATTGCGACGGTCCTTTCTATAAAGGAAAGCAGGTTGCGGTAGTGGGCGGTGGAAACTCCGGCATCGAGGCAGCCATTGACTTGGCAGGTATCTGTTCTAAAGTCACCGTCTTTGAATTTATGGATGAACTGAAAGCGGATAATGTCCTTCAGGAAAGACTTAAATCTCTGCCGAATGTGGAAGTATTCGTGAGTTCGCAAACGACAGAAGTAATTGGTAATGGCGATAAACTGACAGCCTTGCGCATCAAAGACCGTAAGACGGAAGAAGAACGTTTGGTAGAACTGGACGGAGTATTCGTGCAGATCGGACTTTCCGCCAATTGCAGCGTTTTCCGTGATATTGTGGAAACAAACCGACCGGGTGAAATCGTTATCGATGCGCATTGCCGTACCAATGTGACGGGAATCTATGCAGCCGGAGACGTATCGACCGTACCTTACAAACAGATTATTATTTCTATGGGCGAAGGTGCCAAAGCCGCCCTTTCTGCCTTTGATGACCGCGTACGGGGCATCATCTGATAAAATAGATTATTTATACATTTCCCCTCATGTATAAGTAATGGCCACAGAGATTGTAAAAAGTCTCTTGTGGCTTTTATTTTTTTCTTACCTTTGTGATTCTAATATTTAACCCCCAATGAGAAACATGAAAAAGATATTCTTACTGATTTCCGCGATCTTGTTAATTGTTCCGGTGCAGGCTCAGCATACGTTGAGACTGATGACCTATAACATCAAAAATGCAACAGGCATGGATGGTGTCTGTGACTTCCAGCGTATTGCAAATGTGATTAATAACGCTTCTCCCGATGTGGTAGCCGTGCAGGAAGTAGACAGCGTGACCAATCGGAGTAATCAGAAATATGTATTAGGTGAGATAGCCGAGCGGACACAGATGTATGCCTGCTTTGCTCCGGCTATAGATTATGATGGCGGAAAATACGGAATCGGTCTGCTGTCAAAGAAAGCTCCGGTTCATTTGCAGACTATAGCTCTGCCCGGCAGGGAAGAAGCCCGTGCATTGATCTTAGCGGAGTTTGAAGATTATATTTACTGTTGCACTCATTTATCCCTTACGGAAGAAGACCGGATGAAGTCATTGGAGATTCTGAAAACTTTTGCAGCTTCCTATAAAAAGCCTCTTTTTCTGGCGGGAGACATGAATGCGGAGCCGGAATCGGACTTTATTAAAGAGTTGCAGAAAGAATTTCGGATACTCTCTAATCCCAGACAACACACTTTTCCTGCTCCCGCCCCAAAGGAGACTATCGATTACGTGGCGGCTTTTAAGCAGAATGATAAAGGATTTGCCGTCGTCTCTTCGGAAGTGGTGAATGAACCTGTAGCATCCGATCATCGCCCTATTGTTGTGGAACTGCGCACTGCCGAAAAGGCGGATAAGATATTCCGTACTAAACCCTATTTGCAGAATCCGGTTGGAAATGGAATGACCGTGATGTGGGAAACCACTGTTCCTGCTTATTGTTGGGTAGAATACGGTACGGATACGACTCAATTAAAGCGTGCGCGTACTATTGTTGACGGACAGGTAGTCTGCAATAACAAGTTACATAAAATACGGCTGGATGATTTGCAGCCCGGTCAAAAGTATTATTATCGTGTCTGTTCACAAGAAATGTTGCTTTATCAGGCATATAAGAAAGTTTTCGGAAATACTGCCCGTTCTGCTTTCAGTGAATTTACTCTGCCTGTAACCGGTACGGATTCTTTTACTGCTGTTGTGTTCAATGATCTGCATCAGCATACCCATACCTTCCGGGCTTTGTGCAGGCAAATTCAGGATATTGACTATGATTTTGTTGTTTTCAACGGTGACTGTGTAGACGACCCGGCAAGTCATGATCAGGCAACTGCCTTTATCAGTGAACTGACCGAAGGAGTGCGCGGTGATTGTATCCCGACTTTCTTTATGCGGGGGAATCACGAAATCCGGAACGCTTATTCTATCGGTTTGCGTGACCATTTCGATTATGTAGGTGACAAGACTTATGGCTCTTTCAACTGGGGAGATACCCGTATTGTCATGCTGGACTGTGGAGAAGACAAAACAGACGATCATTGGGTCTATTATGATTTGAATGATTTCACCCAGTTACGTAACGAACAGGTCGGTTTTCTGAAGAAAGAACTGGCTGCCAAAGAATTTAAGAAAGCGAAAAAACGTATCCTCCTGCATCATATCCCTCTTTATGGTAATGATGGAAAGAATCTTTGTACTGAACTATGGACTAAGCTGCTGGAAAAAGCTCCTTTTGATATCTGTCTGAATGCTCATACTCATAAGTATGCTTATCACCCGAAAGGTGAATTGGGGAATCATTTTCCGGTTGTTATAGGTGGAGGATATAAGATGGAGGGTGCTACCGTGATGATTCTTGAGAAGAGGAAAGAAGAACTCAGAGTCAGGGTGTTGGATGCAAAGGGAGAAACTTTGCTGGATATAACGGTCTGAATAATGTATATGATAGTTTGAATCATAGAATTGAATTTCACCCCAAAAGTTTAGTTTCTAACTTTTGGGGTGATTCTTTTTATATTGATAATACCTAATAGTTCCTTTACCTCTTTTTTATTTTAGCTTCCTCCTGAGATGACAATGAATGTCAGGCCCAAAATGAATAATATAAACATGACTCCCAAAAGTCTGTTTGTCGCTTTGGAGCTACCGGTAAATTCTTTCCAGATGAAAACACCCCAAAGGGCAGCAATCATCGGTGCTCCTTGTCCAAGTGCATAAGAAATGGCTGCTCCCGCTTTTCCTACGGCAATGTAGCTTAATGCCGTACCTAATCCCCAGATGCATCCTCCGAGAATTCCGACCATGTGTGTACTTGCTTTTCCGGCAAAGTATTCCTTGTAAGTGACGGGTAGACCAACGAACGGACGCTTCATCACAAGTGTATTGAAGAGGAAGTTGCTTAGGAAGATTCCGATAGCAAAGATGAAGAATGCAGTATAAGGAGTTGCCATTCCGGTTGTCGGTGATTCAAAGTTGTTCAAATCCATGGCAGCGGCGACAAACCGGTAAAAGAATGACATCAGTATACCGGCAATAGCAGCAAGAATAATTCCCTTTTTGCTGTTATTGGTTCCCGCCTTTTGATTCTTACCGGCTGCAATACCGTTGCAAATGATGGCGATAACAATCAGCACGACTCCTGTGAATAGCCAGAACGGATCTCCTTTGGGGGAGCTGAAATAATTAATGAATACTCCCAATACCAATGCCAGTCCTACTCCCAATGGAAAAGCTACTGCCATTCCGGCAATGGATACTGAGGCGGAAAGGAGAATATTGGAAGCATTGAAAATAGCTCCTCCGATAAGTGCACTGGCAATATATGCCGCTTCCACTTGTTGGATGTCTTCCAGAAAACCTCTTCCCGAATCTCCGAAACTTCCTAGTGTGAATACCAGAAGTAGGGCGAACAGCAAGATGCCGATGGTGTAGTCCCAATAATAAAGTTCATAACGCCAATTCTTACTGGCCAGTTTTTGGGTATTTCCCCACGATCCCCAGCATATCATTGTGATAAAGCAGAAGATAATAGCTAAGGTGTAACTATTGACTATATACATAATGATTTTTTTTAAGATTTCAATTCTCTTTTCCTGTCACTTGTCTTATAAGTGCGTTGCGGGTTGCCCGAATATTTTCTTCCCCTTGAATAGTGAGATATTGGTGTTTACCGCTTTCAGAAGGAGAAAAAATACTTTGTCCGATACTGTCTATGGTGATTGTTCCCTTCTCGGATAAATTGAAATAATTATTCCCCGGTTCTATGGCTTGTAGCACGGATGTCAAATCCCATGTTTCTCTGTCATATGGCATTTCCTGATATATTTTATATGATACGCACAGAGGATGTTTATAACTGCCGGCAAAATCATTTAATATACTTTGATGAGGATATCGAATTTTGTTTCCTAGTTCCCATCCGCTGGCAATAATTGGAGTAGGCCATTCTTTGAAAGTAATTTGGGCTGCATTCAGATCATTAACAATGTTCCATTCAGGGAAGTCGAATTCATTACCATAGAGTCCTCCCATGACAGATAGTAATTTTACCTTTTGTGCTACCAAGGCTTTTCCATCCAGCTCGCTGTATTCATCTGCTTCCGAGATAAGCAAACGGGCTAGATTTGTTTCCGGGCCTAAGGCTATAAATACCACAGAATGATCTTCTTGCTCTGCCAGCAATTTACGCAACAGTTTATATCCTTCCAGAATATGATCTTTTAGGCTTCTTTTTGGATGTAATATTTTATTGTTGTCAATAATAGTATCCAGCGTTTGGCGGAGATAATGTCCGTCGTCTCTATTCATCCCATTATAAGCTTAAGTCTCTTTATTATAAGCATAACCTAAAGGTATGTCGTATTTGTCGTTGAAACGACAATAAGCGTCAATATATTCCAGTGAATAAGGATTACACTTGCTTATAGTGATACCTAGCAAATCAATTTTTCCTTTTTTCTCATAATTAAGCAGCATTTGCATGGCTAAAACATCATCGATATCATTTCCAACATCCGTGTCGAGTATGACAGGAATTGCAGAAGTAGTCTCTTTCTGTTGTGCACAGGAACAGAATAAAGAGACGGTTATTAGAATGATTGCTATATATTTGAACATATCTTGGGTTTTTATAAGTTATTTCCAATATTCTCAATTGTATTGCTGGTTAATGATTGTTGCGAGGAATAATTTACTTTATAAAGTACGCCTCCTTTAGCATGGAGAGTCTGATTTTCTAAAGTTGCAGTTCCTTCTTTGGTAAATGTGCCATTTACATCATATCTTCCGGAAATGGTTTCTCCAAATTTACCATTCTCTAGTTTGAATTGAGAGTCATTCAAACTATAAATCAGTAAATAATTGTGCATATCTAATACGAAACCTAAAGAAGCATTATTTGTCTGGAATGTGATTTGTGCTCCAGTAGTACATATTAGTTGTTCTAATTTGTCTTTTGGCTGATTATCGTTAATATTAAATGCTGCAAAGTTCTCCGGTTTTACTTTGGCAACATCTATATAAGCTGCCGCCAAGCCTTTTATGAGACTACGAGTAGGAGGTGTAAAATCTTTTTCTTGTAAATCCCATGTATAAATTCCGTGGTCAATTTGGTCCGGTTCGGTGGTGTTGTTGATAAAGAAGTTACTGGTAGCCAAATCGTAAATATCATAGCCTCCTCCTAATGCGAAAGATGTCAAGATAAGACTCGGACTGTTTGCATAACTACCTTTGTTCTCGGCAACCAGCGCATAATTTCCTGCAATTGATGCGTATGCCATGACTTCATTTTTGAGATGTTTAACATTATCTTTATAAGCATCAACGCCAATGAAATCAATGCCTTGAAGATCGAATACATCTTTGGGGCGAGCATTAGTAGCCTCTGGAAATGGATTAATACCATCACCGTAAATTAGATTGACACGAGTTACTACTCTGTAAGAACTGTTTTTTACAGCTTTTCCTACAGTATTTAATGCATTTGTGATCATTGTCCAGGCCTTCTCTTTGCTTAGAGGGGTCCCATCCCGATATTTTAAATCTTTTTGGTCGATTCTCCAGCGCATTAACGCATCAGGTTCATTATGGATCTGAGCTGATATAACGGGGTGCTTGTCTCCATTTTGAGAATCCCAGTATCGGATGTGGTTAAATAAGGCGGTGATGGCTTTGGTTTCTCTCTCCAGTATCCATTCATCATCAAGAATCATGGTGTATTGATAACCATAATAGTTCCAAAAATTTCCTTCATCATTCCGGCTGAGCCTTTTGTTATATTCTTGAAGCACATATTGAGGTATCAGGTAGGAGAATGAATCTCCTACCATATTCGTACTGAACCAAAGTAATTCCATTTTCAAATTATACTTGTTGACGAACTGCAAGATTGAGTTTACGATACTATAATCGTACTTGTTTTCTTTAGGCTCTACCATATTCCATGAAATTGGAATTTGTACACAATTTAGTCCCAGTTCCTGAGCTTTCTTGAAGTAGTTTTCCACTTCATTAATAGTCATCTTGTCACAATTGAGAAGGGCATCAAGGCGTATTTGTGCACCAAGAAACGGAAAAGGTTTACCGTCAACAGAAACATATGTTTTGTTGTTTTCAGTCACTAGTTTACTTACTTCTATTTGAGAAAGTATTGGTTCGACGTATGTTTCATTATTATTGTCAGAACAAGCTGTTGCGAATAATGAAAAGAAAACCAGTGCGTAAGTTAGTATTATCATTCTTTTATACATAATTGGTCTTTGTTAAATTAGTAGATTATTGGATTATTGCGGGGTTCCTCCTCCTGTCATAGGCCAGCCCGGATTCTGATAGATAGGAGAAGAATCCAAATCACCTCCGGATGAAGTAACCAGAAAATGTTCTGCTGCTATCGGATCGAGATAGTGTGCCATATTCCATTTATAGCCGTTGTAAACAATGTTATTGGCTGTGATGTGATAAGGAGCAAGATAAGTACTGAAGCTACGTGGTGAAACATTTTCTCCTTCTTTAAGAATGGAGTTGCCGTTAGAATCTTTATACCAGTCCCAGCCATACATTTCCTGCCATAAATTCATTCCTAGGATATGGTAGGGTTTGGTAATCATCTGGTCCATTGAACGCCATCTATGTAAGTCCATGCTACGTAAACCTTCCGCCATCAACTCACATCTTCGTTCACGGCGGATATTATAACGTGTGGCATCAATAATTTCTCCGCCGGAATATGCCCCCCAATCAGTTTCTGCTTCTTTTGACATATCTGTAAGCCTGATTGTTTTGGTATAGTCCTCATCAATGCCGGCTCTGCGACGAATCGCTTTCCAGTACTTTTCTGCATAGGAGTCGAGTGAACCATGCAATTCATAATAAGCTTCTATATAGTTGAGATAGGCTTCGGCTGTACGGAATATGATAGAACCGACAATACTTTGAGTGTTATTTGTGTATTTCCCGTCAGGGTTTAATCCTTTGCGTAAGGCATAGCCTGTATTGTACTTTTCTGTAACAGAAGAGGCGGTTATATTGGGTCCCCATTCTTCTACTACCCCATGATCTCCTGCCTGAGTATGCAAATTTTTCTGTCCTGGCTTTTTGATGAAGATGTCTGCACGGGTATCCCTGTTTTTAGTGATATGAATGATATTATTATCTCCCCAATAAGATGAGTTTTCATCTGCCCACATCGGGGATGCATAAATAGGTTCTCCATTTTTAAGAATAAAGGCGTCAATCATGCTTTTAGTAGTGCCTACTCCATTGTTGCCGACACATCCGTATTGACAAACTTCATTTGCCACTCCTAATCCTGTGTTGTAGCGCCTCCATAAAAGTACTTCATTGTATTTCTCCATGTCAATATCGCAGAACATACTGAAATAAGGATTTTCAGGTTCCGAAGAAGTTTGTGGGAATACTCCTGTATTGGCAGTTAATATATTATATTTTTCTGCTATGATTTGTGCCGCTTTAATAGCTTCATCAAAGAAGAACTCTGATTCTTTTTCAATACTTCCGGATTTAAATGAGTAATTAGCATTATAATCTTTATTTGCTCCCGGCCATCCCGGTCCATTGGGTACAAAAGCTGTTCCTTTAAAATTCTTCAGCCATGAGCCTTCGTAAAGTGCGACCCTTGACTTGAGAAGGATAGCGCAGTCTTTGCTTAGCCGGTTCTTACCTCCGGAAGGAGCTATGTTTTGCATCATTTCTATAGCTTTGTCCAGATCAGATAAGATAAATCTGGCTACTTCATTTCGGGGGGCTCGTTTGCTGATTTCTATCAGAGCTTCACGTTCATTAGGATAAGTTTTAGTAATAATAGGAAAGTCGCCTAATGATTTTAATCTTTCAAAATACATGAAAGCTCTGAAGAAATACATTTCTCCGATATAGTGTTTGATATTGGTCGTGTTTCCGACAATGGCATTGTTTTCATACGATGGAAGCACATTTTCAAAGAAATAATTGCATCGGTAAATATCAGCGAAATACCATGAGCCTCCTTCTTGTCCTACTTTCCAGTATCCGGGTGCATACATTACGTTAGGTTGCATACCGGCCATATTATCTGTGTTATTGTCAATTTCAAAAGTTCCATATCCATAGGTGCCATGAGTAGGTAGCACTTGATATTGATCAGTAGCAAAAGCTGCAATATTACTTTCTGTTGTCAGATATTCATTTGGAGAAAGTTGATCAAGAGGTTCTTGATTTAGGAAATCATTGCAACTTGTCAAAAAGAGCACTCCGCTCAATAAGGTTGATATCGTAAGTCTTTTCATAATATCCTGTTTTTAGAATGTGACATTTAATCCAAAAGAGAATGTTCGGGATAGTGGGTAAACGTTTCCGTGTCCCCAACTACCGCCTTCGATTGATTCGGGGTCGAAGAAGTCAATAAGGCTCGTAATGGTGAACAAGTTTTCACCGGATGCGAATATCCTAAGGTGCTGCATTCCCATTTTTTGTACGATGTTGTGTGGCAAGCTATATCCTATCTGCAGATTCTTCAGACGTAGATAAGATGCATCTTGTAAATATTTAGTTTGTGATTGCTGGTTTTTATCGGTGTTGAATAAGGGTCTTGGATAGTAGGAATTCAGATTCGTTCCCAATGGACTGGCTTCGTCATTTCGGAAATAATCATCGTGTCCTTTTAGTGCTGTGGAAAACCAGGGCCCTTGTCTACCGTTTGCACCCCAGAAGTAGTAACTACCCTGAAAATAATCTCTTTTCAATGTTCCTTGCCAGAACATTCTGATATCGAATCCTTTCCAATCGGCGGCTAATTCCAGTCCTACATTATATCGGGGCGTGGAGTTACCTATTCTTTTTAAATCACCGTGATCTTGTAAGGTGCGGCTTCCGGCATCAATTTTTCCGTCTTCATTCAGATCTTTATACATAATGTCTCCGGCTTTCCAGTCTTGTCCGAGATTACTTTGTCCACCGTTGATTAATCTTCCGATGTGTTCGGCCATTTCCTGGTCAGATTGTGCAATGCCTATCGTTTCATATCCCCATATTTCACCCACGTATTTTCCGGCATAAAATCCATCTATCAGTCCGGAAGGATTTGAATAACGAGTAATCTTGGTACGACTGTCGGCAAGTGTAAAGCGGGCACTATAATTCAATCCATTATTTAACCGGTCTTTCCACATTAGTTCCAGTTCCCATCCGAATGTTTTAAGATTTGTATTATTGGAACTGGGAACGGCTGTTCCAAGGACTACAGGCAATTTCTCCGAAGGGCCGACCATATCGTCAGTTTTACGAATGTAATAATCAAAAGAGCCGGTTAGCCGATTGTTAAACAGGCCAAAGTCAACTCCGGCATTCCATGTACGGATTTTCTCCCAGGAGAGATTATAGCTGACGAGTGAAGGTGCCCAGGCAATATTGGCTAATGTTCCGTCAATGATCCATGATCCTGTTCCTGTACCGATTGTAGAATAAGTCGGATATAAAGAAGATGTATTTTGGTTACCCAAACTACCATAAGAGGCTCTGACCTTAAATGTGTTGACAACTTTGCTGACAGGCAGGAAGAATTTTTCTCTGGCTATGTTCCAGCCTACTGATGCGGAAGGGAAAAATCCCCAACGACTGTCACTACGAAATCGTGAGGAACCGTCATAGCGTAGATTTACTTCCAGAAGATATTTTTCCAGGTAATCATAATTCAATCTGCCGAAGAATCCGGCGGTAGCCCATCTGTTGTGTCCACCTGCTACATTCGGAGCAACTTTTTGGTTATTTGAATCCATTCCGGTAGAAGTGTTGATAGTCGGTTTTCCCGGATAAATGACTCCTAGCTTCTCAGCAGCTATATCTTTATAATTATTTTGTTCGGCTTGAAACCCGAAAAGAACTTTCATATTATGTGATTTTGCAAAGGTCTTTGCATAATCTGTATAGAGATTTACATTAAAATAATCGCTGGCATAAGTGCCTTCATGTACTTGGGAATCGTTATTCCATGTATTGCCCTTAGTCTTTCCGTCAACACCTGTCTGATGAACAGTTAAGTAATCCCAGTGTGAATATTGTGTATTGTATCGATAGCTTAAATCTCCAATCAGTCGCCACCCTTTGATAGGTTCTACCGTTATATTCAGTTGTTGGTAGAGCCAAGTGTTTCGTTCTTGTTTTTCACCTCCGTTTTGCATTTGGAGCACATGGTCGTCATATAGAATACCATTTGGGTCATAGAGAGGTTTGGTAGGCCAACATTGGCGTCCGATTTCGGCAAAAAAACTTTCATTAAGATGTGTCGGCTGTACATAGTCACTTCTGATAAAGCGAGTATTGAATCCGACTGATACTATTTTTGATAATTGTGCGTTGATTTTTGCAGATGCAGTATATCTGTTTGAGTATTCATCTCCGATTCTGAGCTCTCCATCCTGACCTAAATAGTTCGCTGATAAATAGTATTGTATTTTGTCTGTCCCGCCAGTAACGCTGATATTGTGCTCGTGTGCAAAGACATTGTCTTTGAAAAAATAGTCATAATAATCAATATTATCATTTCCTTGTGAATATCCGTCTGCCCATAACGAAGGATTATTGGGCACGGGGATGGTAGAATCGGTAATCTTGCCGGCCATATAGTCTTTGATGCGGTTTATCCTTTCTTCCGAGACCCAGTTGTAAGGTCCCCATCCGGAATTGGCAGCTGCATCATTATAGTATAAGGAGAACGTGTAAGAGTCTAATGAAGAAGGCATGTTGATAGGGCTACTTACACGAAAACTGTTGTTGTAGTTAACTTGCGCTTTACCGGCCTTTCCTTTCTTGGTCGTTACTAAGATTACTCCGAATGGCGCTCTGGAACCATAAATAGAAGAAGCTGCCGCATCTTTCAGAACTGAAATAGATTCTATATCCTGCGGATTAATGGAATAAATATCTCCTTCCATACCATCTATCAAGACTAGGGCACTTCCTGTAGAACCTTCTCCGATAGTTCCGACTCCACGTATATTGATTGATTGTTTCTGATTGAGACCTCCTCCCTGATTGCTATAAATATTCAAACCGGGAACCTGTCCTTGTAATGCCTGGACTGCATTGGATACAGGGATTGCTTCGAAGGCTTTCGAGTCAATGACTCCGACAGAACCGGTTAAATTAATCTTCTTTTGGGTACCATAACCTACAACGATCACTTCATCCAATAAATTGTCGTCAACTCCCAGTGTTACGTTTATCATTTTTCTATCACCTACTGTAAACTGGACTGTTTTAAATCCGATGTAACTGAATTCAATAGTTGAACTTGGATCCGCTTTCACTTGGTAGTGTCCGTTAAAGTCAGTGACAGTTCCGGATACTATATTCCCATCTTTTACTTTTATGGAAACTCCCAGTAGAGGTTCTCCATTATTATCTTTTACTGTTCCGGATACATAATTCTGAGCATATGTATTCATTGAACATAAAAGTAGGTAGCCCAGCAGGCAGATAAGCTTATGACTTGAGTTATAAGTTATCAGGTGGACAGCTTTCTTTAAGAGAGTAGAGTGTCGATTAGTTTTCATAATCCATGAAATTTAAAAGTTGAATGATAAGGCTAATTCTTTTTCTAACATGAAGTGTTTTACTTCATCGAGAGTAGGAATAGACGGTTGGGCACCAGAACGTGTAACAGCGATAGCTGCCGCGGCATTCGCAAAACTCAATGCATCTCGGTCTATTTCCCTTTGGGCACAAATTACAGCCAATGCACCACAGAACGTGTCACCTGCTGCAATAGTATCAATCGCATTTACTTTGTATCCGGGAAGCTGAATGATTTCTTTGTCGTTTTTCATATATACACCTTGACTTCCTAATGTGATCACAGCATTGCGTGCACCTGCCTGTAATAAGCTTAGAGCGATTTCTTCAAGATTATTTCCTGTATATTCAATTCCTGAGATGAAGGCTGCTTCCAGTTCATTGACGACTAGTATATCAATGGCTTTCATCAGCTCCTCATCAATCAGGCAGGCGGGTGCGGGATTAAACAATACCTTTTTACCTTTTTGTTTAGCCAGAAGAGCTATTCTTTTAATCGTTTCGTAAGGAATCTCGGCTTGCATAACTATGATATCTGCTTCGTCAATTACCTTTGAAAAATGAATAATTGAACCGGGTAATAAAGAATAGTTAGCTCCGGGAGCTACTGCTATGCAGTTTTCACCACTGTCGGCAACAAAAATGAGTGCAGTCCCTGTGGGCTGATTAACATCATCTATGATATAATCAGTAGTGATACCTTCTTTCTTAAAGTGTTTTTTTAGAATTTCTGCATACATATCATTTCCCAAAGAGGTAATGAACGTTACAGATCCCCCGAGTCTTGCTGCTGCTACAGCCTGATTGGCGCCTTTCCCCCCGAGGGATTGCATGAAACTGGCATCTCCGACTGTTTCGCCAGGCGCCGGGATATGGTTGACTTGTGCAACCATATCGATGTTTGAACTTCCAATAACTACTACTTTCATTTGAACAGATTTATGTGTTTAACCTAGGTCTTATCTCGTTTATAGCACAACTTCTCTTTTATAAGGAATCGCACTCTGTGCACCGATTCGCGTGACTGCTATAGCTGCCGCCGCATTGGCAAATTTCACAGATTTAGCGAGTGAATACCCTTCAGACAGGCAGACGCTGAATGCTCCGCAAAATACATCTCCGGCACCTGTTGTGTCAATCGTCTCTACTTCCTTTGCGGGAATCATGGTATATTCATCTTTCTCTTTTACGTAAGCCCCGTCTTTACCTAAAGTAATGACAACATTCTCTATACCTTTCTCTCCGATAGCCTGAGCGGCACGATGAGCGCTTTCTATATTCATCACTTTGATTCCGGATAACATTTCCGCTTCAATGCGGTTGGGGAGTATGGTGTGCACGTTCATTAAGAATGAGTTGCTCAGGCTGGACGCGGGAGCCGGATTGAGGATTACCTTTTTCCCATATTTGCAAGCAATAGTAGCTGCATATTCCACTGTGTCTATGGGAATCTCAAGTTGCATGAGAATAATATCAGCTTCCTTGATTTTTTCTTCGGCTTTATTGATATCCTCAATAGAAAGCGAACGGCTTGCTCCCGGTGCTACGATAATGCTATTTTCACCGAAAGAATCTACGGAGATAAGTGCAACTCCGGACGGACTTTTCTGGTCGGTAAATATATATTCCGTATTAATTTTCTCTGATCTGTATATTTCCAATGCTTGCAGGCCGAACAAATCATATCCGATTTTGGATATGAAGGTGACTTCAGCTCCCAGTCGGGCGGCTGCAATCGCCTGATTAGCTCCTTTGCCACCGGGATTCATGTAGAAGGTTCCGCCTAGTATGGTTTCTCCGGGAACAGGTAGTCTGTTGGCTTTCACGACCATATCGGTATTGCAACTACCGATGACTACAATTTTGGGTCTATGAATTGATATAGTTTCCATAGTATTAAAAATTAAGACTATGCAAATGAAAGCAATAATCATGCATAGTTTTCTACATTAATAATTGGTTTATATAATCTCAAAAATGATATCTTATATTGGATTTTCCTTGTATAGAGGAGAGAATATAGAGGTAATGTGAAGCGAATTTATATAATTACAAAGAGAAAATGGAGATTTGAAAAGAGTGTTTTTATCGTCTGAAATACGAATCAGACACCTTACTCTTTAACATTCTTTTGCGCTAGCACGTGCTCTGAGGACTTCAGACAGTTTTTCTTTCCGAATTTTGGATTCCATCCACGCCGTAAAGTCAAAGAGGCGTAAAAGCTGACTTTCATATTTATTATTATATAATTCATGAATCTCAGGAGACAACTTTTCCCAAAATGCTTCTCTGTCTTTTTTCAGGATGGGAATATTTCTTTTATTCAGAAACCATAAAATGATACGTTCTGTTTTAAAAGTCTGCTCTTTGGGCGAAGATAGACTTCGGGTGATGGAACGGGATTCATACTGGATTAGCTCATGCTCCTGCACTTCATAAAAGACGATGAGGCGGACCAGACGAATAGTTCTCATTAAAGGCAGATACTTTATGTTATGGTCTATGATAGCGTTGCTGATATACTTTTTAGCAGTTTTATATTCTTGGTTACCAATGTGTACGAGTGTGGTGTAAAGCAATAATTCACTTTTTCGAATAGGGCCTAACCAGGCTTCTTTATCATAAAGTATTTCCTGGTAGTCTGCCATAAGTTGGGTACATTTCGAAAAATCTCCTTTATCCAGATAGGGAAATAGTTCGTATTGGAAGAGAAGGCAAGTTGCATTTACTTTAAATTCGAGCGAAGTGCTGTCTGATATAAGCTTTCTTAATTTATCAAGGAAGTAGGGGATTTCGTCATAGTTGCTCACAGACCGCAGGCTACCGAGTACTCCTTCGAGTACAGATAAATAGTATATAGGAGGATTTGACCAGAACTGCTGATTCTGCTCAAATAATGAGTCTAGTTCTTTGTATGAATTTAAGGCAGCTCTGTAATCGCCTGCTCCCATCAGGTAATTAGCCTGAAAAAGTTTATGGTTTCGTGTTAATTCAAAATTACCTTCGGAGTCTGAAGAAGCGGCTATATAAAGTTCGTTGACCATGAGGTCATTCATATCCTGTT
>OGPZ01001596.1_pt1 | contig 15669 bp, 10 predicted proteins | sample 1553111 | NCBI WGS metagenome assembly OGPZ01 (sample SAMEA2579968, study PRJEB22360) | human gut metagenome
AGCCAGAACACCAGCACGGCCACGCCGAACGCCAGCCATCCGGCGCCGGGCAGGCACAGCGCCACCGCGGCGCATACCAGCGCGCCCGCGCAGTTCCAATCCCAATGGCCGTTGACCAGCTCCTCGCACAGGATCCGGCCATCCGTCTCGTCCGGTAGCAGGAACCAGGCCAATGCGTAGAACGCCGCTCCGGCGCCGAACAGTAGCGAGGTGAGAATCACCAGCGCGCGGACCAGGGTGGCGTTCCATCCCAAGCGGCGCGCCACGCCGTCGCACACGCCTGCGATCCACCGGTTGCGGCCGCGCGTGATCCGGCTGGAGCGGATCCATGCGAAGAATCGATTGCCGCGATTCGGCTGCGGCTGATACATCGGCGGCCGTGGCTGCGATTGCGGTTCGGCAGAACCAGCGGCACTGCCGCCTTGCGGATTGTTGTTTGCGTTGCTCATATCTCCATTACAGCAATCCGCAGCCGTCATACGTATCGGGGAACACCCTGAATCTGCCCTGAACACCAGCTGAAAGCCCTGAATCGGCATCCCCGACAGGGCACAATGGAAGCATGAAGTCCTTAGCCAAACCGCGATACACGCAGGAACAGTACGACCAGGCCAGCGCGGTCTACATGCGCTGGTGCTACGTGCAGGCCCTGCGCGAAGGCCGTCCCGTGCCGTCCAAGCCGGCGCGACTGCCATTGCTGCGCCCGACGTACGGCCGCGAGGTCGCTGGCGTGGCCAAAGCCGTCAGCATGCATCTGGGCGTGTCCGTCCATCTGGTCCGCTTCATCTTCATCATCACCTCCTTCTTCTTCGGCTCCGGACTCATCGCCTACATCTTCCTGTGGATCACCATTCCCACAGGTGATCCGGTACAGCAGGCATACGCCATCGCAGGCAGCCAGCCCGTAGGCAACGCGCCGTTGTCACGCGGCAATGCGCCGTATGGCGAATCCGTCGCACACGGCTTCATGGGCAATGGGGCAGGCACGCAAAACGTCGGCACGCAATCGGCAAAAACCGGCGCGATGGCAAACGAAACGCCATCGGAAGACGGACGGCAATCGTCCGAAAGCCTGGAACAGATGCTCCGACAGGCGCCGAAACCCGCACTGTTGGCCATGGCGGGACTCGCCGCGTTGGGTCTGTGCGCGGTGATGACGGCGACCGGTCTCGAAGGCACGCTGATTCTGCCGGTACTGCTCGGCGTGGTCGGCATCGGCGTGTCCTGGCTTCGTTTCAACGCGAAGGAAGGCCAGTTGTGGACGATGCTCGCCGGCATTGCGATCATTTTCGCCGCATATGCGCTGTACATCGCCACGCATGTCCGCACGATGCCGTCCGCACGGCATGCCACGCTCACCATGCTGGTCGCCGGCCTGGCGATGCTTGTCGGCGTGCTGCTGGCGATCGTGCCATGGATCGTGGCGATGATCCGGGATTTGGGCACGGAACGCGCGCTGAAGGAACGCGAGCAGGAGCGCGCCGACATGACCGCCCACCTGCACGACGGCGTGCTGCAGACGCTGGCGCTGATCCAGTTGCATGCCGATGACCAGCAGACCGTGTTTTCACTGGCAAGGCAGCAGGAACGCGAGTTGCGCGAATGGCTATATCAGGAGCGCACCACGTCGGACCGTTCCGTCAACGCCGGTTTGAAGCAGATCGCGGCGCATGTGGAGGACACGCACGGCAAGCCGATCGAGGTGGTGACGGTGGGCGACGCGCGGCCGAGCGCGCAGACCGACGCGTTGTTGGATGCCACGCAGCAGGCGCTCGTCAACGCCGTGACGCATGGCGGCGAACCGGTGTCCGTCTACTGCGAGGCCGGCGACAAGCTGGTGGAGGTGTTCGTACGCGACCATGGCGACGGCTTCGACGTCGACGCCATTCCAGCGAATCGCCTGGGCATCCGCGAGTCCATCATCGGACGTATCAAGCGCCGCGGCGGTACAGTGGAGATTGTGTCGAGGCCCGGCTGGGGCACGGAGGTGCGCATGCACATGCCGATTTCAGGAGCGGCGGAGGATGCGGACAGCGCTACGACCACCACAGCGGACGGCGATACGGGCGTGCAATCGGCGCAATGAACACGGCACATGCAGCAGGTGCGGCAATGAATCAATCGAACCAAGGAGCAGGAATGAGCGAGCGGGAACAGCGCATCAGAATCGCCGTCGTGGACGACCATGAGATGTTCCGTGCGGGCGTGATCGCCACGTTGCAGCCGCATTTCGACGTGGTCGGACAGGCCGCGGATGTGGAAGGATCGGTGGCGATGATCGCGCAGACCAAACCGGACGTGGTGCTGCTGGATGTGCATGTGCCGGGCGGCGAGGGCGGCGGCGGCACCGAAATCCTTACGAAATCACGGCCTTACTCCCCCAATACCGTGTTTCTTGCGCTGTCTGTTTCCGATTCGCCGCAGGACGTCGGTTCGGTGATTCGCGCCGGCGCGCAGGGATACGTGACCAAGACGATTTCCGGCGACGATCTGATTTCGTCGATCAAGCAGGTGCATGAGGGATACGCCGTGTTTTCGCCGAAACTCGCCGGTTTCGTGCTGTCCGCCTTCCAGAACGGCCCGAGCGCGAACGGCGCGTTCGGCGGCCCGATCCACGATGACGAGCTGGACCGGCTGTCCAACCGCGAGCAGGAGGTCATGCGGCTGATCGCGCGCGGCTACACGTACAAGGAGGTGGCTTCGGAACTGTTCATCTCCATCAAGACCGTGGAGACCCATATGAGCTCGGTGCTGCGCAAACTGCAGCTGTCGAACCGTTCCGAGCTCACCCGTTGGGCCGCGGATCGACGGATTGTGTGACGTTGCCGCCACGACAACGACAATCGCCATAAACGGCATGGAAAAGGGCTTACCGAAAAATCCTTCGGTAAGCCCTTGATTGATGCGGGCAGAGCGAGATTCGAACTCGCGGAGGCTTGCACCTCAACGGTTTTCAAGACCGTCTCTTTAGACCGCTCAGACATCTACCCTTTGCGCCTAACATCGCTGCTACGCACGAAACGCCAATATACCACAGTGCGCGGAAGTGCGACACCTGGCACAGCCTCCATCCCCGTCGCTTCCAACAGAAAACCGCACACGCATCTGCCCAGAACGACACAAACGGCACTGGGACCGTCCAACATACGAAAAGCGGCGCCGGCACAAATGCCAACGCCGCTTTCACGGATTCATATCAGACGCGAACGTCTTGGAAAATCAGGCTTCCCACTTGGTCGGCTCGATAACTTCCTTGCCGCCCATGTACGGACGCATGGCCTTCGGAATTTCGATGGAGCCGTCCTTCTGCTGGTGGTTCTCGAGAATGGCGACCAGCCAACGGGTGGTGGCCAGCGTGCCGTTCAGCGTGGAGACGGCGCGGGTGTTGCCATCCTCCATACGTTCGCGGATGTTCAGACGACGGGCCTGATACTCGGTGCAGTTGGAGGTGGAGGTCAGCTCACGGTAACGGCCCTGGGTCGGCACCCAAGCCTCGCAGTCGAACTTACGTGCCGCGGAGGAGCCCAGATCGCCGGCGGCGGTATCGATGATGCGGTACGGCACCTCGACCTTGCCGAGCATTTCCTGCTCCATGGCCAACAGGTGCTCATGCTCCTTGTAGGAGTCCTCCTGCTTGGCGTAGACGAACATCTCCACCTTGTCGAACTGGTGCACGCGGATGATGCCGGAGGTGTCCTTGCCTGCGGCACCGGCCTCGCGGCGGTAGCAGGAGGACCAACCGCAGTAGCGCAGCGAGCCGTTGCCGAGGTCGAGGATCTCGTTCTCGTGCATGCCGGCGAGCGCCACTTCGGAGGTGCCGACCAAATACTGGTCGTCCGGCTCGCGCAGGCGGTAGATTTCGTCGGCGTGGGAGTTGAGGAAGCCGGTGCCGCGCATTACTTCCGGACGCACCAGCGTCGGGGTGATGGCCAGGGTGAAGCCGTGTTCCTCGGCCTGGTCGACGGCCATGGTGAGCATGGCGATCTGCATGCGGGCCACCTGGCCGCGCAGGAAGTAGAAGCGGGAGCCGCCGACCTTCACGCCGCGCTCCATATCGATACCGGCCACGCCGCGGCCGAGCGTCAGGTGGTCCTTCGGCTCGAAGCCTTCGGCTGCGAAATCACGGATCTGGCCGACCTTCTTGACCACGACGTAGTCGTCCTCGCCACCTTCCGGAGCTTCCGGCTCGACGATGTTGGACAGCTTCCACATGGCGGTGGTGTATTCCTCGGCTGCGGCGTCGGCTGCGGCCTTGTATTCGGAGACCTTCTGGGAGAGTTCCTTGGTTGCGGCGATCAGCTTGGCCTTTTCGTCGGCGGGGGCGGCGGCGACCTTCTTGCCGATCTCCTTCTGCTGCGCGCGGGCAGCTTCGAATTCCTTCAGAGAGGAACGGCGAACCTCGTCGGAGCGCAGCACCTCGTCGACCAGTTCGACCGATTCGCCACGCTTACGCTGGGATTCCTTGACAACGTCAGCATGTTCACGAATGAATTGAATATCAAGCATGCTTCCCAGCCTAGTGCCGAAAGCAGACACTGACGCCATCGTTCTCATTTTTGGATATAACGTGAGGGAACGCCGAATTTTTCATGTCGAATTCGTCTTTTTGCGCAATCGCATAGACAATAGAGGCATGCCTATGCCAGTTATCGTCCTGCTCGTCATCATCGCCGTGGTCGCCGTATGCGCGGCCGCCTTCTTCGGATACCGCGCGTACAAGCACCGTACGCTCGCGGAGAAGCTTGACAAGCGTGACGATGACCAAGTGCATTACGCGTTCATAGTCAATCCTTCAAAGCCCCAGGCGGAACAGCGCAAGCAGCATATCAAGGAGTTCTGCGAGGCGAAGCATCTCACCCAGATCGAATTCATCGAAACGCAGCTCGACAAGGACGGTCGCGCCTGCGCGTTCGAAGCGTTGGACCATGGTGCCGATGTGGTGGTGGCTGTCGGCGGCGATGGCACGGTGCGTACCGTCGCGAGCGCGCTGTCGGGTACCGGGCATGCGCTGGGCATCGTGCCGATCGGCACCGGCAATCTGTTCGCCCGCAATATGGGCATTCCCGTGGACGATATCGATGCGGCGCTCACCGTGGCCACGTCGCACGGCTCCCGTCTGGTGGATGTGGGCCGTCTGACCCTTCTGGATGATGAGACCACCGACCACGGGCATGCGTTCCTCATCATCGCCGGCATCGGTTTCGACGCACTGATGATCGACGACACCGATCCGGAATTGAAGAAGAACATCAGCTGGCTGGCGTATTTCGTGTCGGGCGTGAAGAATCTGTTCGCCCCGAAGTACAAGGGCAATGTGACCATCACCAGCGCCGACGGCAGCACGCATTCCACGCGTGGTCTCACGTTCCGTACGTTCATGGCGGGCAATTGCGGCCAGATCCCCATGTTTTCGCTGATGCCCGAAGCTTCCTATGACGATGGCATCCTCGACTACGAGATCATCGACACGTCCGGCGGCCTGATCGGTTGGGCGAATCTGTTCGGCGACGTGCTGCACCAGACCATCACCGGCAAAGCTCAGCAGAGTCCGCTGTCCACGAACTCCACCGTCGACCAGGTGCAGGGCGTCAGCGCGGAAATCACTTTGGAGAGGCCTGTTTTGGCGCAGGTGGATGGCGATATGCTGCCTGAAACGAAGCACATCCGTTTCAGCGTGGAACGTCAGGCCCTATGCGTGCGCGTGCCGGAGGCCGCTTCCGAAGATACCGGCATACTGGCGTTGAACGCGAATATGTCGGCTACGCCAACGAAACCGCAGCCGACCGAACAGGCAAGCGGGCAGCCGGCCGAACAGTCGAACGATTAGGAACCGTCAGGAATGCGCGGAACGGGCTGCTGAATATCGGAAGATACCGGAAACTCAGTCGTCCTGCCGATTCACTCCGTTGGTCACGCGCGCCACATGCAGGGCAAGATAGGCGATTTCGGCTTCCGTAAGGTCGGAACCAAGACGCATCTTCACCACCACGGCAAGCTGCCTTGCGCACTGGCAAGCCTTCGGATATGAGGTTTTGATTGATTCGATGATTGGTTGCGGCTCATCGTCGAGCTGCTCATGCTGGTGGATGCGTACGAACAGGTAACGCAGATGCGTGATGAATCGCGCCACATTGACGCTGTCCTGCGCAAGCGTGATGCCGTACGCGCCTTCGATGACGGCGATCATCTGCTGGATGATGCCGGTCATGGTGTAGGTGGCGGACAGGTCGCCGCCGGAGAATCCGGCATTCACCAAATGCAAGGCGAGCGCCACCGCCTCACTGCGGGGCAACGCGCCACCCAAATACGTGTTCATCGCGTCGACCATCGCCACGCCTTTGGCGTATTCGTCGGCGTATAGGGAACGTACTTCCGCTTCGAGCGGATATTCGATGTTCTGTTTTCTTTGCGCGCGTTGTATCGCGCCGCAGATGTGGTCGGCGAGCGCCATGACCAGGGTTGGCTGCTTGTCTGCCTGTTCTTTCAGCCCCGTACGGTTCATGGCGTCCGTGACGAGTCTGATGATTTCGGGCGGGATCCCGGCCACTTGTTGCGCCATGTGGTCGGGATCCTTGCCATCGACGGGGATGAACCGACGGACGATCTTCGCGTCATCCACATGTTGTCCCGGCTTGGCTTGGAAGCCTATTCCACGGCCTGTGAGAATCACCTCACGATCACCGTCTCTAGCCAATACGACATTGTTGTTGAATACGCGAAGAACGTCCACGTCGACCCCTTTTTCGCCTCTGTGTGACAGGTTAGCGCTGGATGTCGATCACCTCGTCCCCTGCCTTGACGTCGATGCCGGTCTTCGGCGTGACGGAGGTGAGGACGGCGGTGTTGAGCACCGTCATCAGCGTGGTGGTGCTGTATCCAGCGTCCTTCACTTTAGCAAAGTCGACGGAAACCAGCGGATCGCCGGCATTCACGCGCTCATCGGCCTTGACCTTGACGGCAAAGCCCTCGCCGTTCATCTTCACGGTGTCGATGCCGACGTGCACGAGCACTTCCACACCGTCATCGGTTTTGATGCCGAAGGCGTGGCCGGTTTCGGCGACGGTCTGCAGCACGCCGGAGACCGGGGCCATGACCTCGCTGTCGGTCGGCTGGATGCCGACGCCTTCGCCGAGCGCGCGGGAGGCGAACACCGGATCGCCGGTTTCGTCCAGGGCGATCACGTGGCCGGCGACCGGAGCGTTCACCACGGTGGTCGCGGCGGCGGCCGGAGCTTCGGTCTTGGTGGCGGTAGCAGTCGCGGTGGCGGTGGTGGCAGCCGGAGCGGCTTCCTTGGCTTCGACCGTCGGAGCGGCGGCCTTCTGATCGGCGGCGGCGCGGGCCAGCACTTCAGCCTTCTGTTCCGGGGTGCGGTAGTCGAAGGTGATGATCAGGAAGAAGGAGGTCAGGAAGGAGACCGCGATGGACACCGCGTACACCCACATCTGGTCGAAGACCGGAATGGTCAGCAGCGAGGTGAAGGCGAAGGCGGTGGTGGTCACACCATGCACGGTCTGGCCGGCGGCGGTGACGGACGGGAAGAGCCAGCCAAGGACGGCAATGACGACGCCACCAAGGCCGCAGCCCACGAGCATGCGCTTGTAGACCAGCTTGTAACGCAGGTGGATGCCGTACAGGGACGGTTCGGAAACACCACCAAGCAGGCCGGCTGCGAGCGCGCCGAGAGCGGTCTGGCGCATGTCCTTGTCCTTGTCGCGCACGGCGATGAAGAGCACGCCGGCGGTGGCGCCGAAGCAGGCGAAGTTCCACACGCCCATCGGGCCCTGGATGAAGTCGTAGCCGAGCGTCTGGATGTTCATGAGCATCAGGGCGTTGAGCGGCCAGTGCAGGCCGAGCGGCACGAGGAACGGGTACAGCAGCGGGATGATGATGGCGAAGATGAACGGCGCATGGGTGTTCATCCAAGCCAGGCCGACGCCGAGGCCGTTGCCGACCCACACGCCGATCGGGCCGATGATGAAGGCGGTCAGCGCGCCGACGATGATCATGCAGAAGAACGGCACGAACACCAGCTGGACGCTTTCGGGAATGATCTTCTTCAATCCGTGGTAGACGAGGGCGAGCACGGCGGCCATCAGCAGCGGCACGAACACGTTGCCGCTGTAGTCGCTCAACGCCATCGGAATGCCGAAGATGTTGGCGGTGCAGGACTTGGTGCCCAGAGCCGCGTTCTCCACGCACGTGGTGGTCTTGGCGTCCATCAGGCTGGTGAACTGCGGGGTCATGAGGATGGCCATGATGGCGCCGCCCAGCCACGGATCGACCTTGAGCTTCTTGGCGGCGTTGTAGGCGACCATGATCGGCAGGAAGTAGAACACGCCCTTCCAGATGGCCTTGACGAACACCCAGCCGGCGGAGACCTCGTCATTCGGAATGACGTTCAGTGAGATGAGCAGGTTGACCAGGGCGATGATGATGGAGGCGCCGAGCAGCACGCCCAGGATCGGGCGGAAGGAGTCGGCGAGATACTCGAAGAAGGAGTCCAGCCATGCCACCTTGCCGCGTGCCTTGGAACGGGCCTCGGCCTTGACGTCGGCGTTGCTCTTCTGGCCTTCGCCGGATGCGGAGGCGGCACCGGCGTTCGCCATTTCGGGCAGATGCATGATGTTTTCGTATACGGTGGCCACGCCGCCGCCGATGACGACCTGGAAACGGTCACCGCTTTGCGGGACCGCGCCAAGCACGCCCTTCATATGTTCGAGGGCGTTCTGGTCCACCTTGGACGCGTCCGCCAGCTCGAAGCGCAGTCGGGTGGCGCAATGCGTCAGACTGCGAACGTTTTCAGGTCCGCCGATCGCAGTGATGATCTGCGATGCGAGAGAGTCAGCCATCCTGATTCCTTTCTATTTCCTTCCGATGGGATTCGATGACGCAGCGCGGCTTTTTTGCAACAAAAAAAGACCCGGAACATGGCAAACCAATGCCACATTCCAGGTCTTGCGTCTAAAAATGTTGACTTGCAACCCTGCATGAGTCGAATTCGTTAGAAACAATACACTATCGGCGTGCGATGCGCAAATCGTCGGGCATCGGGACACTGAAACCCCAATTCCATACTGGAGACACGCCGAGACGTCAAAAAGAAAACGTATTCATCGCACATTGTGGGATGGCTTTCCGCGTTCCGCGCAAACTCGTGGCACAATGAAGGTATGGTTGCAAAAAATGCGGGAATGCCCGCCACCCCAGCAGATCTGATCAATGTCGACGAGGTCATTGGAAAGTACTATGACGTCGTCCCCGACCCGAACGTTCCGGAGCAGCGCGTCTCCTTCGGCACTTCCGGACACCGTGGTTCGTCCCTGAAGACCTCATTCAACGAGGCCCACATCGTGGCCATCACGCAGGCCATCGCCGAATACCGCAAGAAGGCCGGCGTCACCGGCCCGCTGTACATCGGCCGCGACACCCACGCCCTGTCCGAACCGGCTTGGAAGACCGCCATCGAAGTGCTCGTCGCCAACGGCGTGACCGTGCGCATCGACTCCCGTGACGACTTCACCCCGACCCCGGTCGTGTCCCAGGCCATCCTGACCCACAACCGCGCCGCCGACGGCACCCAGCGTTTCACCGGCGAAGGCCTGGCCGACGGCATCGTCGTGACCCCGTCCCACAACCCGCCGACCGATGGCGGCTTCAAGTACGATCCGGTCACCGGCGGCTCCGGCCGACGTCACCAACGCCATCGCCGACCGCGCCAACGAGCTGCTCGGCGATTTCAGGAACGTCAAGCGCGTGCCGTTCGAGCAGGCCGTCAAGTCCGATCTGGTTGAGCGTTTCGACTTCCGTGAGCACTATGTGGCCGATCTGGAGAACGTCATCGACTTCGACGTGATCCGCTCCTCCGGCGTACGCCTGGGCATCGACCCGCTCGGCGGCGCTTCGGTCAACTACTGGCCGCTGATGAACGAGAAGTACAACCTGACCATCGACGTGGTGCGTCCGCAGGTCGACCCGACCTGGAGCTTCATGACCATCGACCATGATGGCAAGATCCGCATGGATCCGAGCTCCCCGTACGCGATGAAGGGTCTGGTCGATTCCCTCAACAACGGCGCTTGGGACAAGTACGATCTGGTCGGCGGCACCGATCCGGATGCCGACCGCCATGGCATCGTCTGCCCGAACTGGGGCGTCATGAACCCGAACCACTACATCGCAGTGTGCGTGGAATACCTGTTCGGCGGCAACCGTCCGGATTGGCCGGAGAACGCCGGCATCGGCAAGACCCTCGTATCTTCCTCCCTGATCGACCGCGTGGCCGCCTCCATCAACGCCAAGCTCGTCGAGGTTCCGGTCGGCTTCAAGTGGTTCGTGGACCCGCTGTTCAAGGGCGAGGTCGCGTTCGGCGGCGAGGAAAGCTCCGGCATGTCCTTCCTGCGTAAGGACGGCCGCGTGTGGACCACCGACAAGGACGGCCTGATTCCGGACCTGCTGGCCGCTGAGATCACCGCGAAGACCGGCAAGAACCCGGCCCAGCTGCACCAGGAGCAGGTGGAGCGTTTCGGCGAAAGCTGGTACAAGCGCGTCGATACCCCGACCACCCTCGAGCAGAAGCAGAAGTTCGCCAAGCTCACCGGCGACGACGTCGAGGCCACCCAGCTGGCCGGCGAGGACATCACCGCCAAGCTCACCGAGGCTCCGGGCAACCACGCCAAGATCGGCGGTCTGAAGGTCACCACCAAGGACAACTGGTTCGCCGCCCGTCCGTCCGGCACCGAGAACATCTACAAGGTGTACGCCGAGAGCTTCGAATCCCCTGAGGCTCTGGACAAGGTGCTCGCCGAGGCCACCGAGGTCGTGGACAAGGCTCTGGCCGAGTGATACGGCGTTCCGCCAAGTAATCAAGGCGTAGCGCGAAAAGACCCGTTCCGTATGGAGCGGGTCTTTTTCGTTGTCGATATCCGCCGTATGGCACGAAACGTGCTTTTCTGGCATGAAACGCAAGCTCCGCGGCACCCCGTATTTCCCTCTCCCGGTACGCTTGGAAGCAGAGCCGGAACGTCATCCGCGCAATCACGGCACAGCAAGGAGGGAACGTGCGCATCGCCATCGTCGAGGATCACCCTGCCGAACGCGAACTGATCGCCACCATGTGCGCGGAATACTTCAACGGCCGGAACGTCGGCGCAACCGCCGGCAGGAATGCCATGCAAACGGTCTGTGACGTTTTCCCCGACGCGAAATCGTTCATCGAAAGCTGGAAGAACAGCCGTTACGACCTGCTGCTGCTCGACTGTTATCTCAGCGACGAGAATCTGCCGCATGCCACCACCGGATTGGACATAGCGCGGCTGCTGCGCAATCAGAACGACGACTGCGCGATCGTCTTCATCACGTCCAGCACCGATTTCGCGGTGCTCGGCTACGAGGTGCAGGCGAGCGGTTATCTGCTCAAGCCCGTCAATCGCAAAACCTTCGAAGCCACCATGGAACGCGTCGAAGAGCAGCTGAAGGCAAAACCGCCGGTCACCCATCTGGCAAAGGCGCAGTCGCCCGGCACGGTGGATTCCAGCTGGCATGTGGCGTTCGGCAATCCGGCCGTGACCATGGACCGGCGGCTCATCGCATACGCCCTGTCCAACGCGCACTACGTGGAATTTACGTTCGCGGACGGCACCCAGACCAAAATCCGCACCAATTTCTCCGATGTGGACCGACGGCTCACCGTGTTCGACAACTTCTACCGCACCGCGCGAGGCGTGCTCGTCAACTTCGACTACGTGTCCGGCATCACCAACGCGCAGTTCGTCATGAAAGGCGGCAAACGCATTCCCATCACGAAAACGGCGGTGACCACCACCTGCCGCGCATACGCGGAATACACGTTCACCCGCATGCGTACGGAGGACTGACATGTTCGCACCACTCGGCGAAATCATCCGGAACGGCATCGCCCAAACCACCCCGTCAGGTCTGTTCTTCGCCATCGGAGAGCAGCTCAACGCGTTGTCCGGCCTGGCATTGTGCCTCATCATGGCATGGAGTCACATGGACAATCCACGCCGTAACGGCACACTGTTCATGTCCATCGGACTGGTCTGGTTCCTGCTATGCGGCGTGCTGTGCGGCACTCTGGGCATCCCATCACTGTGGACGGTCATTCCGACCGCGCCGCTTGTGCTGCTGGTCCTGCGATGGCTGACCGAACTGCCATGGCGGCAACTGTTGCTGATTGTGGCCACGGCTTCCTACATGGTGGCGATCGTCTACTATCTGTCGCTCGTCATCGATGTGGCCGTTCTTGGCGCGGATTCAACCAATCTCCGCGTCGGCTGGCCGGGACTGGTCAATCTGCTGCTGCTTGACGTCGTCGCACTGGTCTCGCTTTGGCATCCGCTGCATGATTCGATTCCAGCCACATTCGATTCCCCATCCATCAGCAAAGGCTTCTGGCAGCTTATCTGGCTGTTTCCGTTCGTTTCGTCCGCGATTGTGGTGTGGTGCATGCCGGCGGACAATTCCACGCTGCTGGACTCGCATATGCTGGAAATCGCGTTCACTGTGGCGGTGGTCTATTCCTGTTTCATGGTGTTGGCGTATTTCCTCATCTGGTACATGATTCAGCAGTCGGACCGTCTGCTCGCGGCCCGCAGGCGACAGCATTATGAGGCTTTGCAGACGTTGCAGCTGCAACACATGAACGAGCGGATCCGTGAGGCGCGTCAGATCAAGCACAACGTGCGTCACCACATCCACTCACTGCAGGCGTTGGCCGCGGCTGAAGACATGGATGGCATCCGCTCATATCTGGATGAGATGTCCAAACACCGGCTGCTGCAAACGGCACCAATGCAGTATTGCGAGCATGCGTCGCTGAACGCGGTGCTTGTCTACTATTGCGATTGGGTCCGGCATTTGGGTGCGGATGTGGACGTCAAAGCGGCGGTGCCGCAATACATCAACATCAACAACGCGGAATTATGCTCCATGGTCGGCAATCTGCTGGAGAACGCCACGGAGGCCATCACCCAGCAAACGCAGGGCGAGAGGCGGCTCAAAGTGCGCATCCGGTATCGTTCCGGCCCTCCGGCGGCCCTGTTCATCACGGTGGACAACACGTACGGCGAAGCCGATACCAGCATCGAACAGATCGACGGCGATCTCGTCTCGACCAAACATGGTGGCACGGGGCTGGGCACCGCCACCGTACGAGAGACGGCCGAACGGCACCATGGCACGGCCTCCTTCGAGCACAGCGACGGCATGTTCCGCGCCTCCGTCATGCTGTGTCTCGGCGACTAATCGCATATGCCGTTGCCATGCGGTATGACGGGCAAGCGGCGAGTCGCGCGGCTTTCGTAGGGTAGAAGCATGACGATTACGGTTTCAACAGACGGTTCCGCGCTTGGCAATCCGAATGGTCCGATGGGTTGGGCCTGGGCCGACCACGAGCCCGCGGCAGGCGGCAAGCCGGGGCACGAGCATGCCGGCGATTGCGATGCCGGCGGCGCGACGAACGGCACCAACCAGATCGGCGAATTATGCGCCGTGCTGGAGGCGTTGCGAGCGCATCCCGGTTCCGAAGACCTGGTGATCGAGACCGACTCGCAGTATGCGATCAACTGCTCCACCAAGTGGGTGCAGGGTTGGAAGCGCAACGGCTGGAAGAATTCGCAGAAGAAACCGGTGAAGAACGCCGACCTGATCCGCGCCATCGACAATGAGATCGCACATAGGGCGGGGTCGGTGCGATTCGTGTGGGTCAAGGGTCATGCCGGCAACGCGGGCAACGAGAAAGTGGACGAGCTGGCACGCACGTATGCGGGCGATTGCCGTTCGCATGTGCGCGAAGGCTATCTGCCGTTGGAAGGATGGCAGTCGCTGCTGGCTTCCGAGTATTCGCGTGGCACCGATGTTCCCGAGGATGCGAGGATGCTGATGGATGGTGCGATCAGCGCCGCCGAATACCACATGGGACGCGGACAAGGCGATTCCGCCACGACCGGCACCGGCGATTCCGGTGCCGATACCGCCAATTCCAGCAACAGCACGAAGCCGCGTTCGATCGCCAGCATGCTGGCGGAGCCGGAAGGCGTTTCCCACGACCTTGCGGATTTCGGACAGACAACCGATGACGACGCAGATGATGCGGTGGAAACGACCGTGCTCGAGACCGAACCGGCGGAAACCACCACAATGCTTGAGACCGAAGCGACGAAGGTCATACCCGAATCCAGCTTCCCGGACGCGGGCGGTCCAGCCGAACCGGACGAATCCGGAGAAACAGACGAATCCGGGAAAACGGACGAATCCGGTGAACCGCATCAATCCTATGCGCAGATGCTGGTCAAACCCGACTATTTTCCCCGTGAAGGCGACGAGAACGACAAGCCGGTGACTGGCAACGCGGACGGCACGGACACGGACAGCACGGCCGTACCGCAGAATGCGAACGAATCGCGCAGCGAATCGCAAGACGACGAAGAATCGGCACCGGAACAGGCAGCTTCATCGCAATCGCAGGATCTGCCGAAACTGCCGCATCGTCCAAGCCCATCGGGCCTGTCGGTGTCGGGTACGGTGCGGTTCACTCCCCCACCGGAATCCAGCCCGACCTTCGACGGCAATCCACGTCTCATCCGTGGGTATATCGCCGTGGAAGGCTATGTGATGGGTGACGGCACGCTGGTATTGGACGAGGCGCCGTTCGCGGTCAAACATAGCTGAGCGAGACATGTGGGGAGCCGCTTTACTCAAGCCGCTCCCCACATGTCATTTCATGCGCGTCTTTTTTTGCACGCCACCTCACGCAGGACCGTGAAACATTCCGTGAAAACTTTTCCGCAGTCCAAAACAGACACCTGCTCCCGCAACCGACCATTCGCGCCTTGAAAATCAACGCATCCGATAGTATGGAGACGGTCTTAACCCCATATCGAAGGAGGATCATGGACAAGGCACAGCAGGACGCGCTGAAGAAGGCGGCCGGCATCGAGGCTGCAAAGCTGATTCAGAACGGCATGATCGCAGGTCTGGGCACCGGCTCGACCGTGCGTTTCCTGGTCGACGAGCTCGGTCGTCGCGTCAAGGAGGAAGGCCTCGAGTTCACGGGCGTCACCACCTCCCGCCGCACCCAGGAGCAGGCCGAAGGCTACGGCATCAAGATCGTCAACATCGATGACGTCGACCATATCGACGTGACCATCGACGGCGCCGACGAGGTGGACAAGAACTTCAACGGCATCAAGGGCGGCGGTGCGGCTCTCCTGTGGGAGAAGATCGTGGCCACCAACTCCAACAAGATCGTGTGGATCGTGGACGAGTCCAAGGTCGTGGACACCATCGGCAAGTTCCCGCTGCCGGTCGAGGTGATTCCGTTCGGCGCAGGCCAGGTCGTCAAGCTTGGGTGTCGAGATAAACTCGTCGGCCCAGCCCCAAATACGCGCATCCTGACGATTGACCAGGAACAGATCGCGGCCCAAAATTTGCTCGGGCTCAACGTCCAGCTCGTCGGCGATCAGGGCGTCAAAGTCGCCCTGTTTAAGGTCACCAGCGCTGATGAGCGGGCACAGGTCAACGGCGCGATTGGGAGCAAAGCTCTCGTTAACGCCGCGGTTCATGTGGATGGCAAGGCTCGGAATAATGGCAACCTCGCGCTCGGTGGCAAGCAGGCGGCTCTCAATACGGTCGCCCTTGCGCACCAGCACG
>OGPZ01001600.1_pt1 | contig 15635 bp, 12 predicted proteins | sample 1553111 | NCBI WGS metagenome assembly OGPZ01 (sample SAMEA2579968, study PRJEB22360) | human gut metagenome
AAGTAATATTAAATTTGATACCACTTGATTTCATTTGAATCAAGGTGAAGTTCGAAGCTTGAACCGTCGCCTACATAAACTGTTGTATCCTGCGGCTCGTATGTGTTATTTACTACGCAGTATTTTTTGTTTTTAACATAAGCGTGAACTTCTACATTGTAGTTAGTTGAATACCACTTATGAAGTTCATTTTCAGAATTTGCGCTCCAAAGAACAGCTCTGTAAAGCACGCGGCTGTTTTCAAATGAATACGGAAGACCGCTGATGTATACACCTCTGCCTTTTCCGAATTCTTTAACTGCCATTTGCACTTCTTCAGCGTGGCGAACAGCAAAAGGCAGTTCACTTGCATTTTGAACAAGTACGGTCGTTTTGTCAAGTGCAACAATGTTTTTCTTGCCCTCTCCAAAGTCAACATTGCCATTGTTTGTATCCTCAAGAATGAAGTGGTCACGGTGTTCCTCGGTATTGTAGCGGCGTGTGTTTAAAGTGAAACCGTTTTCCTCTTCAACACCTAAAATATCATCAAGCTGGAAGAATTTTCCTTGCCAATGATGAGCACCCGGTTCACCTACACCGATAAATCCGCCGCCGTTATATACAAATTTTTTGATTGCGGTAACGATTTCTTCATCTGCCCAGTATTCGCCGCCGCCTTGCGCTGTGTCTGCATCGCCTACATTGATGGTAACATCAATATCATCAAGCAGGTTTTTATTTTCTTTTATATCGTCAAAGCTGATGAAAGATACATCAAAAGGTGCGCCACTCAATGCTTCGATAATACCGAAGTATGAATAGTTTTGCCTGTAATAAAGTCCGTGGTGAACCATATGGTTAGACCAAGCTCTCATTTTGCCCCAGCAGTTGAGAACTGCAACTTTTTTCACACAGTAAGGTGTTACACCCTGAATGTTATCATAAAGAGTACGAAATTCATTGCAAACAGATTTAATGTAATCCACAAAATCAGGAAATTTAAGTGCAAGCTTGAGATAGCCGCCGTAGCCGATACGCTGGATAGGACTTCTTAAAATAGCGCGTCTTGCTGTTACCCAATTTACCTTTGCTTCTTTTATAGGGTCGCCGCCCTCACAGAAAACATCAGGGAAGAAGTACGGTAAAAATCTGCCTTCTGTGTATTTTACATTTTTAATATCACTGAAAAGACGGAGAGTTGCGCCGTTTCCTACACTTCCTACTACTGCGTCAAGCCCTATTGATGCGAATTCATCCATAAACGGTTCCATTCCAATCCAATGGTCACCCATAAACATCATAGCTTCCTTGCCGTATTCGTGTACTATATCAACCATTTCTTTGGCAAGCTTTGCAACTTCGCGCCTTTGAAAAGCCTGAAAATCTTTGAATTCTTTTGACGGAATTCGATATGTGTTATTCATATATCCCTGGTCAATAATAAATTCAGGGCGGAATTTATATCCAACCTCTTTTTCAAATTGCTCAAGTATATATGGGCTGACTGAAGCACTGTAACCAAACCAATCAACAAATTTTTCCCTCGCAAGTTCATCAAAAATCAATGTGAATTGGTGGAAGAAAGTTGTGAATCTGACTACATCAACATATTCGTGACTGTCAAGGAATTTGCGAAGCCTTTCAAGTGAATGTGCTTTTGTTTTCGGCTGGCGAACATCAAATGTAATTTGTGGTTCAACATCCCATTCGTTAACTACTGCGTTATACATATGTACAGGGTCCCACATAATATAAGCTAAAAAGCTGACTGTGTATTCGTGAAACGGGGTTGCGTTATTTATTGTTACATTTCCGCTTTCTTCATCATAAGTCCAATTGGCAGGGGACACTACTTCGCCCGTAGTTCTGTCAATAACTTCCCACCATCTTGTAATATCATCACGGTTGTTTACTTTTAGCATATCCGGATAAAGATTATCCATAAGGTGAATGGAAATAGTGTCACTTACAGCAGTGTGAAATTTAGTCATAATGTACATCTGCTGAATTTCATCAGGATTTGCTTTTGCCCAAGCATTATCTTTTCTTGTTGTGTAATAAGTGGCATAAACTTTCGCACCTGTGTCGCGAAGTTCCTGCGGAAATTCTGTTCCGTCACAGTCACGAATAGCGTCTGCACCCCATTCATCCATAATTTCAAGGGTTTCTTTAACAACATCCATATCTGTCGGAATTGTTACTCTGCCTTTGCTGTTTGCCATTTTGTATCCTCCGTTTTATTTTTCAATTTTTATAACTTTGTTGTTTTTCAGCGTCATTTTTCCGTGCATTCTTTTTCTTACAAAAGGAACGCCCGGCCTTACATAAAATGTATTGTTTGCAACATAAGCGTCAGGATTGCTTGCCGGTGTCATTGTACCGCTTAAATCATCAACACTTAAATTGTTTTCAAAAGTGTTATGCACTGCTTGTTGCAAGCAAAACATCATACATCCGCCTTCATTAAGCCGTGAATAGTTATATTCATACGTTGTTCCGTCACCTGAATCTGCGTCATATGCCATACCGTCTTGGTTGAGTTTTGTATCGCTTACATCGTTGTATCTTAAAAGTGCATTTTTACATTTCCAAGGCCAAATGGCAGCCGCTACCTTGCCTGCACGCTTTTGGGGATATTTGTAAATTCTGTCATTCATTTCGGTAGCACAGGAATCTGCAATATTATGCTCAACAAGCGGAGTTAAAGCATACATAGGTGTAATTGCATCACCGCCGGCATATTTAACATAATTATTTTTAATAACTATGTTTTCATTTCCGTATTTTTTGAAAGTTTCTTCATCAAGCTCTTTGGCTGCAAAATCCTTGTGGCGATATGAATAGCCCACTGCAATTCCCCATCTGCTTACATTTTTTACATAGCAGTTTTTAATTTCTACACCGTCATATCTTGCTACACCGGTTTCGCTTTCATTATCGGGTGTAAACGATGTCATATATATTCCGCCGTTATTCATATGCTTGTTGTAAACATTTCCGTTTACATCGTGAATAAATAAATTATCAAGTTTTATTGAATGGAGCGTACCCCTGTTTTTTGCAACTGCGGCTACACCGGTTCTGTCCATTTTATCCGGCGCACAGTAGCTTTCCATATCTTTAAATTCTTCCTTGTTTGTAATCTCGATATTTCTTATAAGTATATTTTCAACATCGTAAAGAAGAATTGATGATGAAACATTGCCCTTGTAAATGTGGCCCGAATAGTCAAGTTCACATCCGTAATCCTGATACCAAACACCTTGACCGTTAGTGTTGATTTTCGGCAAATCACCGTCCTGCCCATAGGCTGCGATTTCAATCATATCACCGTTTATGTCACCGCAGTTTTTTAAATGCAAAAATTCATTTTCAAAAACAGAGCCTCTTAAAAGAAATACTTTGTCACCCGGTATAAGATCAATTTCATTGATTTTATTAAGGCTTTTAAATGCGGTGCTTTCGCTCAAACCGTCATTTTCGTCATTGCCGTTAAGCGAGCTTACGAAGTATATTGTTGATTTCTTCATCATACTGCTCCTCTCTTATCTTCTTGTAAATAACGGTTTTAACTTCAAAAAAGAAAAATTTGTCATTATTATATCTTGTAAATAAATCCTTATTTTGCTTGAAATAAGCTTTCATTTGCTTTCGGCTTATTTCTTTATATGTATAGGCTTTTTTTACATTTTCACATTCGCCAACAAAATCAAGCTTTAATCTTGTAAGTTCATAATCAAGATATGCCGGGTATGAAAAGTGGGTAAGCCCATATACTGTTTCGTTATTTTCTTTTTGAAGCTTTCTTTTTTCGTTTTCTGCGTCACATCTTTTAATTACTGCTTCCAAGCTGTCATCGTCAATCAGTCCGAGCTTTTTTGAAAATTTAAGACAGGCGAGCGCATACTTTTTTTCTTCATCATCGGTAAAAAGAAAAGGATTCATAGTATTCTCCCTATAATTTTTAAAAGTGAATTTTGTATTATTTACTATATAATACTTATTTTTATATGGTAATGCAAGCGTATTTGCATTTTTGCTCATTTTGTACTATAAAAAGTGAATATTGACTAAAATAAAATACCTTTATATAATAGAATCATTGAATTTAAAGGGGACAAATTATGAAGTTTATTCATCTTTCCGATTTGCATATCGGCAAGCGTGTAAATGAATTTTCAATGCTTGATGACCAAAAGTATATACTTCTTGAAATAATAGAAATAATTGAAAAGCAAAAGCCTGATTTTGTAATGATTTCAGGTGATGTGTATGATAAAACCCAACCTTCAGGCGAAGCAGTAAGGCTGCTTGATGATTTTATTTTCAGGCTTTCATCTTTAAAATTGCCTGTTTTTATCATCAGTGGTAATCACGACAGTGCAGAAAGAATTGCTTTTGGCGCAAGAATTATGCAAAGCGGAAATATTTTTATGTCACCTGTTTATGACGGAAATATTGAAAAGCATACTTTAAGTGATGAATGGGGAAATGTAAATGTTTTTATGCTCCCTTTTATCAAGCCGGTTAATGTGCGCCAGGCTTTTCCTGATGAAGAAATAAACAGTTATACCGACGCTGTAAGCTGTGCACTTGGCCATATTTCGCTTGATGAAAGTGAAAGAAATGTTATTTTATCCCACCAATTTGTGACCGGAGCAATTAAGAGCGACAGCGAAGAAATCAGCCTTGGCGGCACAGATAATGTTGATGTTTGCGCTTATGATAAATTCGATTATGTTGCACTCGGGCATATCCATTCGCCGCAAGAGCTTGTTCGTGATGCTGTCAGATACTGCGGTACACCGCTTAAATATTCATTTTCTGAATGCAGGCATAACAAGAGCGTTACCGTTGTTGAAATGAAAGAAAAAGGTGATGTTGAAATTTCACTTGTTCCTCTTATACCAAAGCGTGATTTGGTAGAAATAAAGGGTACATACGACGAACTTATGCAAAAAAGCTATTGGGAAAAGCTTAACAGTAAGGAAGATTATTTTCATATCACTCTTACGGATGAAGAAGATGTTGTAGATGCAATCGGCAGGCTTAGAACTGTTTATACAAATATAATGAAGCTTGATTATGATAACAGAAGAACAAGGGCAAGCGGTGAAATTGAAAAAATAGAAAATGTAAAAGAAAAATCACCGATTGAAATTTTTGAAAATCTGTATGAAAAGCAGAATGCTTCTGCTTTAAATGACGAGCAAACCAAACTTTTAAAAGATATTGTGAAAGAAGTATGGGAGGGTGAAAAATGCGACCTTTAAAACTTACTATGTCGGCGTTTGGCCCTTATGCCGGCGAAGTTTCACTTGATATGCGAAAGCTTGGAAACGGCGGAATTTATCTTATTTGCGGTGACACAGGTGCCGGCAAGACCACGATTTTTGATGCTGTTTGCTTTGCACTTTACGGTAAAGCAAGCGGAGATATTCGCGATAAATCTTCTTTTCGTTCAAAATATGCCAATGATGAAGCAAAAACATATGTTGAACTTGAATTTGAATATAACGGTGAAATGTATAAAGTTACAAGAAATCCTGAATATTTGCGTAAAAGCAAAAGAGGAGAGGGTTTTGCAAAGCAAGGTGCAAATGCAACTCTTATTTTGCCAAACGGTACAGTTGTTTCAAAAACAAATGAAGTAACAGCTAAAATCGAAGAAATTTTGGGTGTTGATAAAAACCAATTTTCGCAAATTGCAATGATAGCACAAGGTGATTTCAGAAAGCTCTTAAATTGTGATACCAAAGAGAGAAAAGAAATTTTCAGAAAAATATTTAAAACCGAACCGTACAGCCAAATTGAATATAAACTATCAAGCCTTTTTAATGAGCTTAAAAAGCAGAGACAAAGGTAAAAGCTGAGCATAAAGCAATATATTTCTCAATTTTCCTGCGGTGAAAACGATACGCTGTCACCGTCGCTTGAAAGCGCAAAAAACGGCGAAGTTTTAATCGACGATGTTATATCGCTGATGAATAAAATCTTGGAAAAAGACAGCGCACGGTATAATGAATTAAATAACTTTCTTGAAAAAACAGATAAAGAAACAGCAAAATTGACTTCTGTTTTGGCGGTGGCAAAAAATCAGGAAGAATCAAAAAAAGAATATGCAAATATTTTGAAAGAAATTGAAATTGCCGATAAAAACTTTAACGAAAGTAAAAAGATAAATTCAAATTCCGCCGCCAAAAATGAAAATTTGGAAGTTTTATCCAAAAAAATAAATCTTATTGAAGATAAAATGCCGAAGTTTGATGAATTTGAAAAAGTTCAAAATGAGTTAAATATTGATATTCAGACTGTTAAAGAAAATGAAAAGCTTTTAAAAATCAAAGAAAACGAGTATGCTTCACTAACTTGCGATATTGAAGAAAAAACGAAGCGACTTCAAATTTATAAAAATTCTTTAATTGATATTGAAAGACTTAATTCGAAATTAAATGATATTAAAAACAAAGTGCAGTCTTTAGATGAATTAAAGAATGAAATAAAAAAATATAAAGAAGAAAAAGAAAAATACTCTTTACTTCATGAAAAGACGAAAAGTGCGCTTGATAAATATAACAATCTTAATGATGAATACAGTATGAAATACACCGCATTTTTAAGCGAGCAGGCAGGTATTATGGCAAGCGAGCTTAAAGACGGTGAGCCTTGTCCTGTTTGCGGCTCAAAAAATCATCCTAATAGGGCAGTAATAAGCAAAAATGCACCGAGTGCGGCAGATGTTGAAAAAGCCAAAGCACTTGCGCAAAAATCGCAGGAATACGCAAGTGAAGCCGGAAAAGAATGTTCGTGCAAAAAGGCAGTTATTGATACTTTACTTCAAAATGTGAAAGTAAAAGCCGAAAAACTTTTTGACACAAGCGAAAATATCATAGAAAATGTTAATTTGCAAAATGGTGAATTAAAGAAAGAATATGAAGATACCAAAGCACTTTTAGAAGAAGCTGAAAGCAAAGATATAATGCGCAAAAAATTGGAAACAGATATTCCGAAAATGCAGGAAAAATCGACGCTCACATTACAGGAAATTTCCGCTTGCAAAGCAGCAGTCGCTTCTCTAAAAGCAAGGGTTGATGAAAAGTCGGGTTCGGTTATGAAGCTGAAAAATGAACTTGATTTTGACACCAAATCACACGCCCTTGCAAAGCAAAATGAATATAAAGCACAAGTGCAGCTTATCAAAGCCGAAATAGAAAAGGCAAAAGAAAATTTAGATAAATCAAAGTCACGATTGGATACTCTTTTAGGCAAAAAATTAAGCCTTGAAAATTCAATTAAAGATTTTGAAAATTATGATGTTGAAAAGCTTTTACAGAAGCTTGCAGAACTTGAAAATACCAAAAGTGAAGAAAACGAAAAGGCTAAGCTCGTTTATTACAGAACAGAAAATAATAAATCACTTCTTAAAGAGATAAGAGCCAGAAGCCGCGATTTAGCACAGCTTGATAAAAAGTATGTTTGGCTGAAATCTCTCAGTGAAACGGCAAACGGTGATATTTCGGGAAAAGAGAAAATCACGCTTGAAACCTTTGTTCAAATGACTTACTTTGACAGGATTTTGAGAAAAGCAAATCTTCGCCTGCTTACAATGAGCGATGGGCAGTATGAACTTATTCGCAGGCACGATGCCGAAACATTAAAGAAAAATGAGGGTTTGGCACTTGATGTGCTTGACCATTTTAACGGCTCAACAAGAAGTGTAAGCACGCTTTCAGGCGGTGAATCATTTATGGCTTCTCTGTCACGTGCGCTCGGCCGTTCAGATGAAATTCAGTCTTCAAGCGGCGGCATTAAGCTTGATACTATGTTTGTGGATGAGGGCTTTGGCTCACTTGATGATGAAGCACTTGACAGGGCGCTTTCTGCACTGAATTCTCTTTCACAGGGCGGCAGGCTTGTAGGCATCATTTCTCATATTGATGCTTTGGCGTCAAGAATAGATAATAAAATTATAGTTACAAAGGATAGGCAAAACGGCAGTTTTGCAAAAATAGTTGCCCAATAATATATGAAATAAATAGATTTAACAACAGGAAAAATAAAAACTTAAATTATGGCTTTTTGTACTTTCACTTATGCTTTATGTCTGTTATTTTAACCGTAATATCCCTTGGAATACGCGTTTTACTTTAAATTAAATAAAAGGTGCAATGGATAATTCGTAAAGAAAAATTATCCATTGCACCTTATTTATTATACTATTCCTCCGTTTACACCTAAAATTTGTGATGTAATGTATTTGTTTTGTGATAAAAAGTAAATCGCATCTGCCACTTCTTCTGCTGTACCGAGCCTGCCGATAGGCACTTCCTCTTCAAGTTCGCTTTTTTCAAACATTGAGTTCATTCTTGTGTCAATTATTCCGGGGCAAACGCAGTTTACGGTTATGCCGCTTGGCGCAAGCTCCTGCGCAAGAGAACGACTTAATCCTATTATTGCCGCTTTGCTCATTGAATATGCAATTTCGCACGATGCACCAAGCTGCCCCCACATTGATGATACATTTACTATTGCACCGCTGTGGCTTTTAAGCATAAGTTTAACCGCTTCGCGCGAGCAGAGAAAATATGACCTTGCGTTAATTCGCATGATTTTATCATATTCTTCGGCTGTTGTGTCATTTATCTGCTTAATAAGGCTTATGCCGGCATTGTTCACCAATACATCTATGCTTTTGATTTGATTAAAAAGTTCAATTATTTCATTTTCGTTTTCAAGATTACATTTGATTTTGGTTATCCCGTCAAAATCCGGTTCGCTTTGGTTATATGTGATAAAAACATCATAACCCTTTTGTTTAAAAAGCAGTGCTGTTGCCTTGCCTATACCTGTTGCACCGCCTGTTATTAAAACCTTTTTCAAGTTAACACCTCTGAATGTTTTTTATAATTATATCATTATTAAATCTGTTTTTCAAATAAAGTTGTAATTTTGATTAAAATAATGTATAATTATTTCACTAATTTTCTGTGAGGTGCAGTTATGAGCAATGTTAAAGAAAAAGAGTTCTCTACTATAAGCGTATATATTGATGAAGATGAAAATATGATTGGTATTCCTTGCGGTGAAAGCGACAAGTACGGTATTGCGGATATTGATAAAGTTGTTTTGCTCAAAGCACCGTATTCGGATTCGCAAATTGAAAATTTTGTGGAGGAAGTTATATCATACTGTTATACCAAAAAGCATAATGATTCATCTCCGCTTTCAACTATTGAAAAGTATACTAAAAAAACCGGTTTCGTAAATGCAACAGCGGATTATACACTTATTTCTATTGTTAAAACCAAGGAAACATATTCACTTATGCCTACTTTTAATGATTATGAAAGAGGCCCGCTTGTAATTGATGATGATGAAAGAATACTTCTTGCAAATTACCAAAAGGGCGAACTTGCCGAAGTTATGAAAGACTTTATTCAGGTTTATGTTAAAGCTAATATGTTTTATAAAGAAAAGCAGGAGCTTGAAGAAGAAAAGAAAAACAGAAAGAAAAACTAATGAAAAGTTTTGTTATATCTAAGCGTGACGCCGGCACAAGAGTAGATAGGTTTATTGATAAAACTTTTGAAAATCTGCCTAAATCACTGATGTATAAAGAAATACGAAAAAAGAATATTAAGGTTAATAAAAAGCGTTGTACAAATGACCAAAAGTTAAAAGAGGGAGATCTTCTTGAACTTTATCTAAAAGATGATGTTTTAAAATTAAAAGTTAAACATCTTGATTTTATGCGTGCATCTGATGAACTTGATATTGTATATGAGGATGAAAATATAATTATCCTTAATAAAAAGGTGGGTGTTTTGTGCCACCCTGACGGCAAAGAATATATTGACAATCTTGTTGCAAGGCTAAAAAAATATCTTTACCAAAAAGGTGAGTGGTCACCTGAAACTTCAAGCTTTACACCGTCTCTTGCAAATAGGATTGACAGAAATACAGGCGGCCTTGTAATCGGGGCGAAAAACTTGCAGTCGCTTAAAATACTTAATGCAAAGATTAAATCAAGGGAAATTGAAAAATTTTATTTAACGGTAGTTCACGGAAAAATGCATAAAAGCGAAGAAGTGTTGACCGCATTTTTAACAAAGAATGAAAAGAAAAATCTTGTTAAAGTTACCGATAATCAAATTGAAGGTTCTAAAAAAATTATAACCAAATACAAAGTTCTTGATTATTATGATGATGCATCGCTGCTTGAAATAGAACTTTTAACGGGAAGAACACATCAAATCAGAGCGCACCTTGCACATATAGGCCACCCGCTTTACGGTGACGGAAAATACGGCATTGAAGAGGGAAGATTTCGCCAGGCACTTTACAGTTATAAGCTTAAATTTGCATTTGATGATGAAAATGAACTGTCTTATTTATCAGGCAGGGAATTTCAGGCAAGGGATATTAAACTTCTTGATGATTATAAAGAAAGGAAATTTTAATGAAAAACAAATTTTATCGTATCATTTCACCTGTTACCTTTCTTGTGGTGCTTGTGCTTGATATTTCGGTGATAGCATATGCGGTATTCGCAGTTAAAAAGCTTTTGGAAAATTTGAGTGTTTATTCGGTTATATTTGCAATAATCGACCTTTTCGCAATAGTGGTAGGTGCGCTTGTAAGCAAATATGTTATAAGCCAAGGCATTGTTTTTAATGAAACTTCGTTTGAATTTACTGCACTTGATGAGAATAATATTTTTAATTATGATGATATTGCAAGTATAAAAATAAATAAGGACACCAAAGCAAGCCTTAAAAAGAATTTTAATGACAGGCAGTCACAAATTATTATTGAAGAGAAAGACGGTAAGGTTACAACTGTTGACATAGGCTTAACATCAATGAAAAAGCTGAAAAAGATAGAAAATGAAAGCTTATCACACATAAATGAAAACTGAATATTTTATATAGCAGCAGGATTTTGTACAATGTTAACAATTGTTTTAAAATTTCTGTTGCATTTTTGTTTATAAATTGTTATTATATATACAAATACGGCTTTGCCAAAAATAAGGGAGAGATTTTATGGGCGAAAAACGCACTTATACGGGTAAAGAACTCGTCGGCTATCTTGTAGGTATGTTTGGCCAAAACTTAATTTACAATATCGTTGCAACAGGTCTTTACTTCTATTTTCAAAATGTAATCTGCCTGCCGGCTATGGCTCTCGGTTGGATTATGACTATCGCAAGAATTTGGGACGCAATAAATGACCCGATGATGGGTACTATTGTTGATAAAACCAAATCAAAGTGGGGCAAATGCAGGCCTTATCTTATTATATTTCCGGCAATTATAGGCTTAGTTACAATTTTAACATTTATAAACGGTAACTATGCCACAGCAAGTTCAACTTCACAAAAGGTACTTATTGTTGCTTGGGCGGCTATTTCATATATTGCTTGGGGTATGTGCTTTACTGTTTGTGATATTCCGCTTTGGGGTATTACATCTCTTATGACGGAAGATGAAAGCGACAGAAGCAAGATACTCGGTCTTGCGCGTATGGTTGCAGGTATAGGCGGTATCGGCGTACTTGTTGTTCAGATTGCGCAGGCTCTCGGCTCTGCATTCGTAAGCAAAATTGATAAAAACGCAGTTGATTATGATACTCTTGTTCAAAAAGCAAACCAAAAGGGCTTTATTGTTACAGTAATTATTATGACTGTAATTGCTTCTGTTCTTTTTGAATTTGCAGGTCTTTTCACAAGAGAAAAAGTTGAAAAAAGTGAAAAGAGTTATACTTTCAAAGAAAATTTCCAAATTATGTTCAGAAACAAGCCGTTTAGGCAAATCCTTATTTCAGGTATTTTGAGAAGCCCTATTCAGCTTCTTATGATTGTTGCAATGACGCTTGTTACATATTACTATGCAAACGGTAATATTATGAATATTCTTGCAACTGACGCTTCAGGTAAGATTACGGGCTTAAATGTTAAAATACTTGTAGGCCTTGGCTGTGTGGCAATCGGCCTTTTTGCCGGCCAGTTTATCGCAATGGGTGTTACACCGTTAATCATCAAAAAAGTTGAAAAGAAAACACTTTATAATATTTATTCAATTGCAGGTGCTTTTCCTTTTGCACTTATCTTTGTATTTTACAAAGTTTCAGGCGGTGATTTAACTTCTACTTTCTGGTCAATCATTGTTGGTATTTGTATGCTTGTTGCAAGTGCTGCTTTCGGCGGTATCAATGTACTTCAGTCAGTAATGATTGCCGACTGTGTTGACTATGAAGAATATCACAACGGTGTTCGTACAGACGGTGTATTTTTCTCGGGCCAAAGCTTTATTACAAAGCTTGCAGCAGGTATTTCAACAATCATTTCATCAGCAGTATATGCATTTGTAGGTTACAGCGGTGCTAATGTTGATAAACTTAACCGCGCTATTGAAAAAGGTGCAAACTTTATAACATATGACGGTGGTACAGGCGCCGGCAAATATGCTGAAGCAATGTTCTTCCTTATTTCAATTCCGCCTGCAATCGGTATGCTTCTTTCAGCACTTCCTACACTTAAATATGCAATGAGTGATAAAGAACACCAAAAAATCCTTGAAACTCTTGTAGAAAAGAGAAATACGCAGGATACAAAGGCTGAATAATAAAAAACGATACAGTCACTTGTGTGTAATTTCAAGTGGCTGTTTTTTATTGAATATTCTGATTATATAAGTTATAATGATTTAAAAACAAAAGGCAAATTAAGGGGAATTTATGATTAAAACATTAAACGGAGCATGGCTTTTTAAAGCTGTGGATGAAAACGAATGGAAAAATGCAACTGTTCCGGGTTGTAATTTTCTTGATTTAATGAATAACGGCGATATACCTAATCCTTTTATTTCAACTTATGAAAAAGAGGTAGGCTTTGTAGGTGAAAAGGATTGGGAATATAAAAAGATATTTGAGATAAGCGAAGCTGAACTTGATTGTGACGATGTACTTTTAAACTGCAAAATGCTTGATACAATTTGCGATGTGTATGTGAATTCAAGACTTCTTTTTGTGGGGGAAAACTGTTTTGTTGCTTATTCAAAAAGCGTGAAATCATTTTTAAATCTTGGTGAAAACGAAATAAGAATTGTGTTTAAATCACCTGTAAATTATGTTCGCGATAAGTATAAAAAATGCCCGACTCCTATGAATTCAAATGGGCAAAATGGTATTGTTCATATCCGCAAGCCGCAGAGCCATTTTGGCTGGGACTGGGGTCCGGTTTTGCCGCTTTCAGGTATAACCAAGGATATTGAACTTCAGTTTGTAAATAATGCCAAGATTGATTATCTCGGCATAACTCAAAGGCTTGAAGACGGAAAAGCATTTGTAAGCGTTAAAGCTGATGTAACATCTTTCGGCAATTACGAATGTGAAATTGGCATTACTTCGCCGAGTGGGGAGGTTATGACCGCCTGCGGTGAATGTGCCGAATTTGTTATTGATAATCCTGAACTTTGGTGGACTTATGAACTTTCAGGCAGTAAAAATCAACCGCTTTATACCGTTAGTGCAAAACTTAAATTAAACGGGAAAGTATTAGACGAGCAAAGCAAGAAAATCGGATTAAGAACTATTGAACTTAACCGTGAGCGTGATAAATACGGCAGAAATTTTCAATTTATATTAAACGGTGTTCCGCTCTTTATTAAGGGCTCCAATTATATTCCGGCAGATAGCTTTATTACTCGCTTTGATAAGCAAAAGCTTGATTATATGCTTGATGCTGTTCAGTTTTCAAATATGAATATGATTCGTGTTTGGGGCGGCGGATATTATGAAAGTGATGAATTTTACGATGCTTGCGATGAACGCGGTATTCTTGTTTGGCAGGATTTTCAGTTTGCTTGTCAGGCTTATCCTTTTTTTGATGATGCTTTTCTTGAAAATGTTAAAAGGGAAGTTGAATACAATGTAAAAAGGCTTTGCAATCACCCGTCGCTTGCCGTTTGGAACGGTAATAACGAAATTGAGGATATGCATTCTGCTTGGATGTATATGACTAAATATGTTGAATGGACTGAAAAATTCTTTTATCATATTCTTGAAGCTGAAATCAGAAAATATGATAAATCAACACCGTATACTCCTACTTCGCCTGTGGGTGAAAAGCATAATTACGGTGTGGGCAGTGATAATGTGGGTGACACTCACCTGTGGGCAGTTTGGCACGGTTTAAAGCCTATGAATTATTACCGCAAGCGTATGACTCGTTTTTGCAGCGAATTCGGTTTTGAAAGTTTGCCGGATATGAAATCAATTGATATTTTTGCCGAGCATAAGGGTATCTATTGGCTTCATGATAAGGTGTTTAATGCCCACCAAAAATGTGCAAACGGTAATGATAAAATGGTTTACTATGTTGCTTCTCGCTTTAATTTGCCGAAGAATTTTAAGGATATGGTTTATCTTTCTCAAGTTACTCAAAATGAATGTATAGCAGACGCAACGGAGCATTGGCGAAGAAATAAAGGCAGATGTAACGGTTCAATGTATTGGCAGGTTAATGACTGCTGGGGTGTCTGCTCTTGGTCAAGTATTGATTATTACGGTAATTACAAGGCTCTTCAATACGGTGCAAGGCATTTTAACGCACCTGTCAGTGTATCAATTGAAAATACCGAAGAATATATTAAGCTGTTTGTTTTAAATGATTTAAAAGAAAAACAAGATGTTACCGTTACTTACGATATTTTTGATTTTGTTTCGGGTACAAAGCAAAGTGATAAAAAAGATGTTTCAATTGACGCAGTTAAAAATGAACTCGTTTTTGAACTTGATGTTAAATCACTTGCAAAAGCGTATGATTTAAAACGCACCGGTGTAGCGGTTAAACTTTTTAAAGACGGCGAATTATTGCAACAAAAAACTGTTCTTTTTGATAAAGAAAAGAAACTTGATTTGCCGAAAGCGAAACTTAAAACAAGGATTGAAATAAAAGAGGACAGGCTTGATATTACTGTTAAAAGTGACGCATATGCCCGCCTTGTTAAACTTGAAAGTGCTGATTCCGTTTTGCCTTTCAGTGATAATTTCTTTGATATTTTGCCGAATGAAAGTAAGAAAGTGACGATTTATAAGGATAGCTCAATGTCACTTCGCAAACTTGCCGAAAGTATAACTGTTTACAGCCTTTGCGATATTAAATTCAGCAAGGATAAGATTGATACGCTTTTAAAGAAGGCTAAAGTATTCATATCTCCTGTTAATATTTCAAATGCACTTTATCACGGAAAAATCGCAAAAGATGTTGAACTGTGTGATGATTAAGGAGTGATTTTTTGCTCGATTTTATATTTGTCGGTTTAGGCGGATTTTTGGGCGCTGTGTTGCGATATGTGTTAACCCTTATTCCTACTAAAAATCCGCAGCCGTTTCCTGTAATTACACTTTTAATAAATGTGATAGGTTCGCTTTGCATTGGGCTTATAGCACTGTGGATGAGCAAAAATTCAAATTTGGATTCACGCTTGATACTGTTTTTAAAAGTAGGTATATGCGGCGGCTTCACCACTTTTTCGACCTTTTCACTTGAAACTGTCGGGCTTATTAAATCGGGGCATATTGTGCTTGCACTTGTTTATGTGCTGTTGAGTACAGTGCTTGGTGTACTTGCTTGTTTTTTACCACAGTGTGCA
>OGPZ01001622.1_pt1 | contig 15480 bp, 8 predicted proteins | sample 1553111 | NCBI WGS metagenome assembly OGPZ01 (sample SAMEA2579968, study PRJEB22360) | human gut metagenome
GGCTTGTCTCCTGAAAATGTAGCAGAAACTACCAATAAAGGTTTTGATGGACAGATTGGTTATCAAGACCGTTTTGGTAACTTCAATTTTAATACCAATTTTGTATTTGGTTATGCTAAAAATCGAGTCGATTATAAAGCTGAGGCTCAACAGAAATATGAATGGTTGAGAGAAACGGGTAGACAGATTGGGCAGCCTTTTGGCTATCATTGGATTGGCTATTATACACCGGAAGATATTGAAAAGATTAATTCTGGTGCTGCGGACGCTCCGGTTAAACCTGATATTGCTGTGCAGGCAGGTGACTTAAAGTATGCAGATTTGAATGGTGATGGTACTATCAATGATTTTGATAAACGTGCTATTGGCAAACCGAACTTGCCTACTACAACATTAGGATGGACGATTGGAGGAAGTTGGAAAGGGTTTAGTATCAGTGTTTTATTCCAAGGATCGTTTGATTATAGTTTTGCTATCAATGGAACAGGGATTGAGTCTGGTAAGAGTCAGTTCCAGCCACTTCACCAAAAGCGTTGGACACAGGAACGTTATGAAAATGGAGAAAGTATTGAGTTCCCACGTTTGACAATGCAAGATGGTACAATAAATAGTGCTTCTGCTTATAATTCGGATTTTTGGCTGATTAATGCATGGTATATTCGTTTGAAGACTGTTGACTTGGGCTATCAACTTCCCAAGACAGCATTACCTAAGTTCTTAGACAATGTCCGTTTTTATGTAAATGCTTATAACTTACTGACTTTTACCGGTTATGATAAATATCAGCAAGACCCTGAAATTAAGACCAATACAGCTGGTGATGCTTATATGAATCAGCGTGTTATAAACTTTGGAGTTCAGTTGGGCTTCTAGTAAATAAGTAGGGTTTAGATAACAAGAGAATAATGTTTGCTATAAAAACATTATTCTCTTTTACTTTTTTAAGAAGTTAGTTTAGTGGTTATTGTATATTTGTTCGTCATAAAGTAAATTGAAAAATTGTATACTATAAAAAAGTAGTTAATATGAATAAGAATTTTGTAATCTCTCTATTCTTTCTATTAGGGAGTGCTACACTCTCTGCACAAGTGAAATTGCTTCCGATATTTTCGGATAATATGGTGTTACAGCAACAAACGCAAGCCCCTATATGGGGCGAGTCTAAGCCTAATAAGAAAGTAGAAATTACGACCTCATGGGATCAGAAAAAATATACTATTCAGGCTGATGCACAAGGGAAGTGGAGTACGAAAGTTGCTACCCCAGTAGCGGGTGGCCCTTATAATATTACAATTTCTGATGGTAAAAAGGTGAAGCTTTCTAATGTAATGATTGGTGAAGTTTGGATATGTTCCGGACAATCCAACATGGAAATGCAGGTAGAAGGTTGGGGTAAGGTGAAGAACTATGAACAGGAGAAAGAAGAGGCAAATAATTATCCTAATATTCGTTTCTTATTGGTAGAAAATGCGATGAGTCCTACACCTGTTGAGAATATTACAGTAAAAGAGAATGGTTGGCAAGTGTGTACATCAAAGAGTGTAGCGGACTTTTCTGCAGCAGGTTACTTCTTTGGACGTGATTTGAATAAATACCGTAATGTGCCAATAGGATTGATTGATACATCTTGGGGAGGAACAATTATAGAAACATGGACCAGTAATGAGGCACTATCCACTATACCGAGTATGAAGAAAAGACTCGAAGCATTGGTCGGTTTGCCTGCATCTCAGGAAGGACGCAAGAAAAAGTTTGAAGAAGATGTTGAGACTTGGAAAGCTGAAGTTGAAAGAATTGACAAGGGGTGTGTTAATGGGGAGGCTATATGGGCAGCTCCTGATTTTAACGATGCGGCATGGAAATCTATGAAAGTTCCAGGTTTGATGCAAGAACAAGATTTACCAGGATTTAGTGGGCTTGTTTGGTTTAGGAAAACAATTGATATTCCTGCTGGTTGGGCAGGAAAAGATTTGATCTTGAATTTAGGTGTTATTGATGATAATGATTTTACTTATTTCAATGGTATACAGATAGGACATACAGAAGGATGGATGGCACCTAGAAGCTATAAGATTCCGAAAGAACTTGTGAAGAAGGGAAAAGCGGTGATTGCTGTACGTGTAATGGATACTGGTGGTACTGGTGGTATCAATGGAAGTCCTGAAAGTATTTCACTTCATCTTTCCGATACAGAAGCTATCCAGTTGGCTGGTAATTGGAAATATCAGGTTTCTTTAGATATGAGAGAGGTTGCACCAATGCCTGTTGATATGTCATGGAATCCGAATTCTCCTACTTTCTTATTTAATGCTATGCTTAATCCACTGATTCCCTATGCTATCAAAGGAGCCATTTGGTATCAGGGAGAATCAAATGCGGGAGAGGCTTTTCAGTATCGTGATTTAATGCCGTTGATGATTACTGATTGGAGAAATCGCTGGGGATATGATTTTCCTTTCTATATGGTGCAGTTAGCTAGTTTTACAGCGAAACAAACAGCTCCTGTTGAATCTACTTGGGCGGAATTGAGAGAAGCTCAAACTCGGACTTTACATTTGCAAAATACAGGTATGGCTGTGGCAATTGATATAGGTGAGGAGTTTGATATTCATCCGAAGAACAAGCAAGAAGTGGGTAGACGCTTGGCATTAGCGGCCCGGGCGCAGACTTATGGCGAGAAGATTCCTTATTCCGGTCCGATATATAAATCTTATAAGATTGAAGGAAATAAAATTCGTATCTTCTTTGATCATATTGATGGTGGTCTGAAGACGGCGAATGGCGAAATGCCGAAAGGATTTACCATTGCTGGTGTAGACCATAAATTTCATTGGGCAGATGCTGTGATCGAAGGAAATACAGTTGTTGTTTCCTCATCTGAAGTTACCCTCCCGGTTGCAGTACGTTATGCATGGGCTGATTATCCGATATGCAATATGTATAACGGTGCGGATCTGCCAATGTCTCCTTTCCGTACTGATGATTGGAAAGGTATTACTTATGTCAATAAATAGTAAGTCTTTATTTAATTAATATATTCAATAATAAACCATGAAGAAACTAGTTTATTTAATTATCTTCTTTTTGTATTCGACTGTGATGAATGCTCAGCTAAAAGATCTGGTACAGTATGTGAATACGCTACAAGGTACCGATTCTAATTTTGGTTTGAGCTACGGTAATACTTATCCTACTACAGGTATGCCTTATGGTATGCATATGTGGTCTGCGCAAACAGGTAAAAATGGGGATGGATTTAAGTATATGTATGCTGTTGATAAGATTCGTGCTTTTAGCCAATCACATCAATGTAGTCCTTGGGTGAGTGATTATGCTGTATATTCTTTCATGCCGATGGTAGGGGAGCTGGTTGTAAATCAAGATGCTCGTGCTACCAAGTTTAGTCACGATAATGAGATAGCTAAACCTCATTATTATAAAGTAACATTCGATAATGGCATTACTACTGAAATGGCTCCGACTACCCGTGGTGTACATTTACGTTTTTCCTATCCTACTACGGGAGACGCTTATTTGGTACTTGACGGATATACGGATATGAGTGAAATCAAAATTGATCCGGCTAAGAGACAAATCTCCGGTTGGGTAAATAATCAACGTTTTGTGAACGATTCAAAATCATTCCGTAATTATTTTGTTGTTCAATTTGATAAACCTTTCGAAGATTACGGCGTATGGGAAAACCAAAAGGATGAAGTGTTTCCACAGAAATTAGATGGAGCAGGTAAAGGATATGGTGCATTTATTAAATTTAAAAAAGGCTCGAAGGTTCAGGCTAAAGCAGCTTCCTCATACATAAGTGCAGAGCAGGCTCTGATAACTTTAAATAAAGAACTCGGTAAAGATAAGAATCTGGAAGTAACGAAAGCACGCGGTCAGAAGACTTGGAATGAAGTATTGAATAGAATTGTAGTTGAAGGATGTACGGACGAACAGATGAAGACTTTCTACTCTTGTCTTTTCCGTGCTAATTTATTCTCTCGCAAATTTTATGAACGCAAAGAAAATGGTGAACCATATTATTATAGCCCATATAATGGTAAAATTTATGATGGTTACATGTATACTGATAATGGATTTTGGGATACATTCCGTTCTCAATTCCCTTTGACAAATATTTTGCATCCAACAATGCAGGGACGTTATATGAATGCTCTTTTGGCAGCCCAGGAACAATGCGGCTGGTTGCCTTCATGGTCTTCCCCGGGTGAAACAGGAGGAATGTTAGGAAATCATTCTATTTCATTGCTGGCAGATGCATGGGCAAAAGGAATTCGTGATTTTGATCCTGAAAAAGCACTGAAGGCTTATGCGCATGAAGCAATGAATAAAGGTCCTTGGGGTGGTGCTAACGGACGTGGATTCTGGAAAGAATATTTCCAGTTAGGATATGTTCCTTATCCTGAATCAATGGGTTCTAGTGCACAAACTATGGAATATGCATATGATGATTTCTGCGGATATCAACTTGCTAAAATGGTTGGAAATAAACATTACCAAGAAGTATTTGCCCGTCAGATGTACAACTATAAAAATGTCTTTGATAAGTCTATCGGATTTATGCGTGGAAAGGGTGTTGATGGTAAATGGCAGGAACCATTCGATCCACTGGAATGGGGGGGGCCTTTCTGTGAAGGAAATGCATGGCATTATACATGGTCAGTGTTCCATGATGTACAAGGCTTGATTGACTTGTTTGGAAGTGATGAAAAGTTTACTACTAAAATAGATTCTGTATTTACTATTCCTAACATAATTAAACCGGGCACTTATGGTGGAGTTATTCATGAAATGAAAGAAATGGAGTTGGCTAATATGGGACAATATGCACACGGAAATCAACCGATTCAACACATGCCTTATTTGTATTGCTATGCAGGTCAGCCGTGGAAAACTCAATATTGGGTACGTCAGATTGTTGAGAGATTATATAATTCAACAGAAAAAGGTTATCCGGGTGATGAAGACCAAGGCGGTATGTCTTCATGGTATATTCTGAGCTCATTGGGTATATATGCTGTTTGCCCGGGTACAGATGAATATGTGATTGGCAGCCCATTATTTAAGAAGGCTACCATAACTATGGAAAATGGCAATAAGTTTGTGATTGAAGCACCAAAAAATAGTAAAGAAAATTTATATATACAATCAGCTACTTTGAATGGCAGACTTTTAGATAAAAACTATATCCATTATGATGATATAGCAGAAGGAGGAGTCTTGAAATTTGAAATGGGAAGCCAGCCTAATAAAGAAAGATGTACTTCGAAGTATGCTGCGCCTTTCTCTTTGTCTAAAGAATAAAGAATCAAAGAATAAAGTTCAATAATACGATCGATTTTATCCGAATAGCGAAACAGGGTACTATTAGTGGTATTCCTGTTTCTTATTCGAAATAGACTCTACTAAAAGAACATCCGGAATGAAACATAAATTCTTATTTATTTTATTATTCTCTCTTGTTTTAGAAGGAATGGTTACAACACAAGCTGTGGCTGGTGACTATGTCCATCAAGTCAATACGTTGATTGGAACAAAAGGTACCGGACTGACTTCCGGATATCTTTATCCGGGAGCAACTTATCCTTATGGGATGGTACAATTTACTCCATCTTATTTTTCCAAAAGGTCGGGATTCGTTATCAATCAGTTGAGTGGTGGTGGTTGTGAACATATGGGAAATTTTCCCACTTTCCCTGTGAAGGGAAAACTGAAAATGTCACCTGATAACATCCTCAACTATCGTATAAATGTATCTGAAGAAAAAGGACATGCCGGTTATTATGAGGCTATGGTGCAAGAGGATATCAAGGCAAAACTGACAGTGACCGAGCGAACGGGGATGGCTAGTTATGAATATCCGGCAGATCAACAGTATGGTACAATAATCATTGGTGGAGGTATTTCTGCAACTCCTATTGAACAAGCAGCAATTGTTATTACTGCCCCGAATAAGTGTGAAGGTTATGCAGAAGGAGGAAATTTCTGTGGGCTCCGTACTCCGTATAAAGTCTATTTTGTAGCAGAGTTTGATACTGATGCTTTTGAAACCGGTACATGGAAGAGAGAAGAATTGATGCCAAATACAACTTTTGCAGAAGGTGAGTATTCTGGTGTATACTTTACTTTTGATGTAAACAAAAAGAAGAATATTCAATATAAGATTGGAGTTTCTTATGTTTCAGTAGAAAATGCACGTGAAAATTTGAAAGCCGAAAATGCAGAATGGGATTTCCAAAAGATACAGAATCAGGCGGAGGCAAAATGGAATCATTATTTGGGTATGATTGAAGTGGAGGGCACCAATCCCGATCGTACGACCCAATTCTATACACATTTATATCGTTCTTTCATTCACCCGAATGTTTGTAGCGATGTGAATGGGGAATATATGGGAGCGGATTTCAGAGTGCATAAGTCACGTTCTAAACACTATACTTCTTTTAGTAATTGGGATACGTATCGTACACAAATTCAATTATTATCCATGCTTGATCCGGAGGTAGCTTCCGATATTGTTATTTCCCATCAATTGTTTGCAGAACAGTCCGGTGGCTCTTTTCCTCGTTGGGTGATGGCTAATATTGAAACAGGGGTAATGCAGGGAGATCCGACTCCTATTCTGATTGCTAATGCCTATGCTTTCGGAGCTCGTAATTATGATCCGAAACCTATCTTTAAGATTATGAGAAAAGGAGCGGAGGAACCGGGTTCTAAGTCGCAAGATGTGGAGACTCGCCCGGGATTGAAGCAATATTTGGATAAGGGTTATTATAATGCATCTATTCAATTGGAGTATACCTCAGCAGATTTTGCTATCGGCCAGTTTGCATTGCATGCAGTGGGAGATGAATTTGCCAGTTGGCGTTATTTCCATTTTGCCCGTTCATGGAAGAATTTGTATAATCCGGACACAGGTTGGCTACAATCACGTAATCCGGACGGATCGTGGAAATCTCTTGGTGAAGATTTCCGTGAATCTACTTATAAAAATTATTTTTGGATGGTACCTTATGATATTGCTGGTCTGGTAGAAATAATAGGTGGTAAGGAAAAAGCCGAGAAACGGTTAGATGAATTCTTTACGCGCCTGGATGCCGGATATAACGATGCATGGTTTGCTTCCGGTAATGAGCCGAGTTTCCACATACCTTGGATATATAATTGGATTGGTCGTCCATACAAAACACAGGAAATCATTAATCGTGTGTTGAATGAGCAATATTCAAGTAAGATAGATGGTCTCCCGGGAAATGACGATTTAGGCACAATGGGTGCTTGGTATGTGTTTGCCTGTATCGGGCTTTATCCGGAAATTCCGGGTGTGGGGGGATTTACGGTAAATACTCCAATCTTTTCATCTGTCAAGGTACATTTGAAAAAAGGTGATATTGTGATAAAGGGGGGGGCAGAAAAGGACATCTATATCAAATCCATGAAACTAAACGGAAAATCATATGAAAGTACATGGATAGACTGGGACCAGCTCAACAGCGGAGCTACTATCGAATACCGTACTTCGGGTAAACCGGACATGAAGTGGGGAGCAAAGGTCGTTCCACCATCTTTTCCTTAATTAATGAATTATTATAAAGAACAATCATGAAAAGAAAATTTCAACATATAGCTTATTTACTGATGGTTGCAGCAGTGATTACTTCCTGTGGAGAGAAGAAGCAAACATCCGAATTCCCCGATTGGGCATGGGCGGATTTTCAACGTCCGGAAGGTATTAACCCAATTGTCTCTCCTGATACCACTACTGTTTTTTATTGCCCAATGAGGCAGGATTCGGTAGCATGGGAATCTAGTGATACTTTTAATCCGGCTGCTACAATTTATGATGGTAAAGTGGTTGTGCTTTACCGGGCAGAAGATAATTCGGCGGTAGGAATTGGTTCACGCACTTCTCGCTTAGGGTATGCTTATTCTGATGATGGTTTGCATTTTAACCGGATGACTGTTCCTGTATTTTATCCGGCAGATGATAACCAGAAAGAATTGGAATGGCCAGGGGGATGTGAAGATCCGCGAGTTGCTGTGACAGATGATGGCCTTTATGTAATGCTTTATACACAATGGAATCGTAAGCAGGCCCGTCTTGCCGTAGCTACTTCTCGTGATCTTCAGATATGGGAAAAATATGGTCCGGCTTTTGCAAAAGCATATGGCGGACGTTTTTTTGATGAATTTTCCAAATCTGCTTCTATTGTCACAAAATTGGTAGATGGCAAACAAGTGATTGCTAAAATTGATGGAAAATATTGGATGTATTGGGGAGAAAAGTTTGTGAACGTAGCTACTTCCACGGATTTGATTAATTGGGAACCGATGCTTGATGAAAAAGGAGACTTTCTGAAAGTAATTACTCCTCGTAAAGGTAAATTTGATAGTGACTTGACAGAGTGTGGTCCACCTGCAATCATGACTGATAAAGGTATTTTATTACTTTATAATGGTAAGAATAAGTCAGGTGCAGAGGGTGATACATTGTATACTGCTAATTCTTATTGTGCCGGGCAAGCATTATTCGATGCTAAAGATCCGACTAAATTGATTGACCGATTGGATAAACCATTCTATATTCCGGAATCAGATTTTGAGAAGAGCGGACAATATCCCGCGGGAACAGTATTTATAGAAGGTTTAGTATTCCATAATCAGAAATGGTACTTATATTATGGTTGTGCAGATTCACGTGTAGCAGTTGCTGTGTATGATCCTTTTAAGAAATAAAATGCAATGAAAAAGATAGGACTCTTTTTGTTTGGTATTTGTTTTGCATTGCAAATGGTGGCACAAGAACAAAACTACTTCACAAATCCTGTTATTCGGGGAGATGTACCCGATCCTTCCGTCATTCGGATTGAAGATACATATTATGCTACGGGTACCTCTTCGGAATGGGCGCCTTTTTATCCAATGTTTACCTCGAAGGATCTGGTAAACTGGAAACAGGTAGGGCATGTTTTTACCAAGCAACCGTCCTGGACTTCTAATTCATTTTGGGCACCAGAATTGTTTTATCATAATAATAAAGTTTACTGTTATTATACTGCCCGCCAAAAAAGTACCGGGATATCATATATCGGAGTAGCTACGTCTGATTCTCCTTTACATGAATTTACCGATCATGGTCAGATTGTAGAGTATGGAAAGGAAGCTATCGATGCATTTATTTATGATGATAACGGGCAGTTGTATATCAGTTGGAAAGCTTATGGTTTGGATACGCGTCCGATAGAATTGTTAGGATGTAAACTGTCCGCTGATGGTTTGCATTTGGATGGTGAACCTTTTACTCTTTTAGTAGATGAAAAGGGAATCGGTATGGAAGGACAGTACCATTTTAAAGAAGGCGACTACTATTATATAGTATACGCTGCCCATGGATGTTGTGGTCCTTCTAGTGACTATGATGTGTATGTAGCACGTGCAAGGAATTATGGTGGACCTTATGAAAAATATTCTGGAAACCCCATTCTTCATGGCGGAGAAGGAGATTATAAATCATGTGGTCATGGTACTGTGGTGAGAACATCTGATGGTCGTATGTTTTATATGTGTCACGCTTATTTGAAGGGAGATGGTTTCTTTATCGGGCGTCAACCGATTTTGCAAGAAATGGAAATGACGGATGATCATTGGGTGCGTTTCAAGACTGGGAATTTGGCTATAGCTGAACAGCCTATACCTTTTGTCGGTACAAAGCAAGAGCCTCTTTCGGATTTTGAAGATAATTTTAAGGGGAATCAATTGAAAGTTGATTGGACGTGGAATTATCCTTATTCAGATATACACGCTGTGCTAAAGAAAGGAAAGTTATTTTTATCCGGTACTCCAAAGAATAACAATAAATATGGTACAGCATTATGTTTACGTCCTCAATCTCCACAGTATAGCTGTGAGACGAAAGTAATAAACACAGGCAAAGGACTGAAAGGATTGACCTTGTATGGCGATGATAAAAACCTGATTGCTTGGGGAATTGAAGGAGATAAACTTATTTTGAAAGTGGTGAAAGACGATATTGAGTCAGTACTTTATGATTCAGCTTTTGCAAGTAAAGAGATATATTTGAAATTGGAAGTTGAACAGGGGTGTATATTCCACTTTTATAAAAGTCTGGATGGAAAAACATGGCAATCTGTGCAGAATACCCCTTTCAAGGGTAAATCCTTGATTCGTTGGGATAGAGTGCAGCGTCCGGGATTACTACATTATGGAGATAAGGATGTACCGGCAGAGTTTTCTTATTTTAAAATGAAGAATTTAAAATAAAAAGAAAGTAGATGGTGATAAAATTTTTAGTTTATACTATTAAATTATCCCTCATAGTAGATTAACAGTATTTGTAAAATATAGATTGATAACATGAAAAAGTTTTTAGTATTAGTTGCAGCAGTTTGCATGGCATATACTACTGCGTTTGCTCAGACCGTGAAACCTTTTAAGGAAGGTGATAGAGCTGTGTTTTTAGGAAATAGTATTACGGATGGTGGTCGTTACCATTCATTTATCTGGTTGTATTACATGACCCGCTTCCCGAATATGCCTATTCGTGTATTCAATGGAGGTATTGGTGGTGATACAGCGTATGATATGAATAAACGTTTGGATGGTGACATTTTTAGCAAAAATCCTACTGTATTGATGGTGACTTTCGGTATGAATGATTCCGGTTATTATGAATATAATGGTGATAATGCGAAAGAATTTGGTGAACAGAAGTATCAGGAAAGCATCAAGAACTTCCAGCAGATGGAAAAACGTTTCAAGGAATTGCCACATACTCGTATCGTAATGACGGGAACTTCTCCTTATGATGAAACTGCGCAAATAAAGGATAATACGGTCTTTAAGAAAAAAAATGAGACTATTAAGAGAATTATAGAATATCAAAGAGAATCTGCTGCAAGAAATGGTTGGGAATTTACAGATTGGAATGCGCCTATGGTAGCTATAAATCAGGAACTTCAACAAAAAGATCCTAGTTTTACTCTTTGTGGTAACGATCGTATCCATCCGGACAATGACGGTCATATGGTGATGGCTTATCTTTTCTTGAAAGCACAAGGTTTTGCTGGTAAAGATGTGGCCAACATGGAAATCAATGCAAATAAGAAGCAAGCAGTGAAGGCAGAAGGTTGTACCATCTCAAATATTAAGAAAATAGGTAAAGATATTAGTTTTGATTATCTGGCAGAGGCGTTACCATATCCTTTGGATACTATTGCACGAGGCTGGGGTTCTAAGAAGAGTCAGGCAGAAGTTATAAAAGAAGTTCCTTTTATGGAAGAGATGAATACTGAATTGCTGAAAGTTACCGGTTTCAAGGGGCAATATAAACTGTTGATTGACGAGCAGGAAATAGGAACCTGGGATGCTGCTGATTTGGCAAAGGGTATAAATTTAGCTGCAGAATCTAAAACTCCACAATACCAGCAGGCATTAACTATCATGCACCTCAATGAGTATCGTTGGGAACTTGAAAGAACATTTAGAGAATATGCGTGGTGCCAGTTTGGTTTCTTTCAACAAAAAGGCTTATTGTTTGCTAATGACAGAAAAGCTATTGAAGTGATGGATGAAAATGTAGAGAAGAACATGTGGTTGAAAGGACGTCGGGATCTTTATTCAAAGATGATGTTTAAAGAAATTCGCGACGCACGTGAACAAGAGATGGATGTTCTGATTTCCAAGATCTACGAAATCAACAAGCCAGTAGTAAGAAAGATTGTTCTGAGAAAAATATAATATTTCTTTAGATAAGAAAGGTTTGAATTGGTGTATGGTGGTGCCGGCTAATAGTCGGCACCTTTTTTATGTATGATATTTGATTTAATTTCTTTTCCAGAAATCGGAACTGAACAGCAGCAATACCGTAAACAACTCCAGACGTCCGAGAAGCATCAAAAAGGAGAGCAACCATTTGGCTGCATCAGGCAATTCACTCCACGAGAAGGCAGGGCCACACGTGCCGAGTCCCGGTCCCATGTTTCCTATACTTGATATGACCGTTCCGATAGATTCGAGAAATCCCACTCCGAAGCCCATCATGACAAGAATGCTGATAATGGCGATGATTGCATACAAAAATGTAAATGCCAGTACGGTAGACTGGATAGAGGGGGAGATCACCTGTTTATTCACCCGTACGGGCAATACTGCATTGGGATGCAGAATATGTTTAAATTCATTTTTGGCAACTTTGAAGAGGATAACCATGCGGATACATTTGATACCACCTGTCGTACTGCCTGCGCAAGCACCCATTATCATTACGATAAGAAGACAGCCCCAGAGAATGGAAGGCCAGAGCATATAGTCGGCAGTGGCAAAACCGGTTGAAGTCTGTAAGGAGATTACTTGGAACAGAGATTTCCGGAATGCTTCTTCTGCTCCCATCGAACTGGTCTGATAAAGCCAGACTGCTATGAAAACCGTGAAAAAGGCAACAGACATAAAATAAAACTTCAGCTCGGCATCATGGATAAACTTCTTTATTTTCCCATTGAACATCAGCAATAATAGCGTGAAGTTGACTCCCGAGAGGAACATGAAAACAGATATTACATAGTCTATGTAAGGCGAGTGGTAATATTCGATACTTGTCTGCTTGGTGGAGAACCCACCTGTACTGGTCGTGGTGAAAGCGTGGCAGATACTGTCGAAAAGTCCCATGCCCCCGAATACCAGTAATATAATCAATGTCCCCGTCATACCGGCATAGATGCCCCAGATCCATTTGGCGGTAACACCAATACGGGGATGTACTTTGTCGTGAGTCGGCCCGCTGGCTTCGGCGGCAAATACCTGAATACCTCCCATACCGAAAATCGGAAGAACGGCAATCGTAAAGAATACAATTCCCAGACCGCCGATCCACTGAGTCATTGCCCGCCAGAAAAGGATTCCGTGAGGCATCGATTCTATATTATTCATGATGGTGGCACCGGTACTGCTGAAGCCGGACATTGTCTCGAAGAAGGCATCGGTGACACTTGGAATATACCCGCCTATATAATAGGGCAACATTCCAAAAAAGGAGAAAGCAATCCAGGCTACACTGACAATCACATATCCATCGCGGCGGTTGAGTGACTTTTCGGCCCCTCTTCCAATAGCAAGCATAATCACACCTACAAAGGCCGTGATAGCTGATGAAAGCAGAAAACTGTTTAAATCATCTTCCTTGTAAAATAGTGAAACACCACCGCAACACATTAACATAGCCGTTTCTATCAGTAACAGAAACCCCATGATGCGATATATCATCCTCGAATTAATCATTTTTTAAGTAATAGGTATTAAGTAATAGGTATTAAGTAATAAGTAATAGGTATTAAGTAATAAGTAATAGGTATTAAGTATTAAGTATTAAGTATTATGCGCCAAGTATCAGATATAATGTCAAGTACAAGCAGCTACGGTTATTACCTATTACCTAATACTTATTACTTATTACTTAATACCTATTACTTAATTAAAGAACTTCTCAATCTTCTTGATCATCATACTCAGGCAGAATACAACGACATGGTCTCCAGGACGAATCAGCGTATCTCCGGTTACGAGCACTCCTTCGCCATTGCGAATCATACCTCCGATGGTTGTTCCTTTGGGCAATCCCAGATCCTTGATTAAATTTTTAGTAATCTTTGCTCCGGCGGGTACGGTAAATTCAGCCACATCGGCGTTGGCAAACGTCAGGCATTTGACATTGGATACATCGGCATCCAGCATCATCTGATAAATGTGGCTGGCGGCAATCATTTTCTTATTGATGACTGTGCCGATATCAAGACTTTCCGCCATGCCGATATAGTCGATATTCTCTACTTCCGCCACCGTCTTTTCCACTCCCATACGTTTGGCGGCGAGACAGGCGAGGATGTTCGTTTCCGAATTGTCCGTCAAGGCGACAAATGCTTCGGTATTCTTTAAACCTTCTTCGATGAGCAGGTCCATATCACGACCATCGCCGTTGATGATCATGGTTTTGTCGTCCAATAATTCAGTCAGCCGGTTGCAACGGTTGATGTCGTTGTCTATAATTTTTATCTGCATATAATCCGGCACGTACTGAGCGGTACGGACGGCGATACGGCTTCCGCCCATGATCATGACGTTGCGTACATCGGCATAATCCTCCTTGCCGGCTATTTTCCGGATATAAGGAATATATTTGCGTGTAGTGGTGAAATAAACAATATCGTGCAGTTTGATAACATCGTCTCCGCGCGGAATGATGGTTTCCGTTCCGCGTTTGATGGCTACCACGTGGTAAGGGATGTCCGGTGCACCCAGTTGATGGAGGGGAATATTCAGTATTTCCGCTTTTTCGCGCATCTTGGTACCGATCAGTATCAAGGCGCCTCCGCAGAATTCCCACCATTGACGTACCCAGCTCATACGCATGGAAGATACGATTTCTTTGGCAGCAAGCATTTCCGGATAGATCAATGAGTCTACACCCAGTTTCCGGAAGAATTCCTTGTTTTTGGGCAGAAGATATTCGTAGTTGTCGATGCGGGCGACAGTCTTTTTGGCACCCAGATTGGTGGCTAGCATACAGGCAGTCATATTCCGGCTTTCGTCGGGGGTGACTGCGATGAACAAGTCCGCTTCTTTCACGCCTACCTCTTTCAGTCCCGAGATGGAAGAAGGAGAAGCCGTGACAGTCAACAAATCGAAGTTGGCGCTGAGGGCACTTAGTTTTTCTTCGTCATCGTCCATCAGGATAATGTCCTGTTTTTCCCGGGACAATAATTTAGCCAGGTGGGTGCCTACGTTTCCGGCACCTGCGATAATTATCTTCATCTTCAGTTAGTTAATTCTTTTATTTTGCTCATGTCGGGCAGAAGTTCACATTGCTTCAGCAATTCTTTTGTCAGGCTGTCTTCATCCATTCCGCAGAGCTGATATAACTCGGCTACCGTGCCGTGTTGCACGAATTTATCCGGAATTCCGATGCGTTTGACTGTCGGGGTATATTCATGGTCGGCCATGAATTCAAGTACGGCACTTCCCATTCCTCCCTGAATCGTTCCGTCTTCTATGGTGACGATGTGGCGGAATGTGCGGCCCACTTCGTGCAGCAGTTCTTCGTCCAGCGGTTTGAGGAATCTCAAATCATAGTGGGCGATGCTTCTTCCCGATTCGGACTCGGCACGGGCGATGGCACTCCTTGCTTTATTTCCGATAGGTCCTATGCTGATGACAGCTATATCTTTTCCGTCCTTCAATTTCCGTCCTTTACCTACAGGAATTTCTTCAAGCGGGCATTTCCAGTCCACCAATACGCCACGGCCACGCGGATAGCGGAGTACGAACGGACCTTTATCCGGCAGTTGTGCCGTGTACATCAGTCGTCGCAGCTCATGCTCATTCATAGGAGAGGCGATGGTCAGATTAGGTATCGGACGCAGATAAGCCATGTCGAACGCACCGTGATGT
>OGPZ01001624.1_pt1 | contig 15459 bp, 12 predicted proteins | sample 1553111 | NCBI WGS metagenome assembly OGPZ01 (sample SAMEA2579968, study PRJEB22360) | human gut metagenome
ATATTTAGCGAAAATCAGCTTTTCCAGAAACAGAAAAAAATCTCTATTGACCATTCTTATTTCCCCGAATCTTATGTAGGGCGTTCCCGTATGTGCATATGCTTCATCTCCTTTCCTCTGGCTCATAAATCAGGCCATAAAAAAACGGAACTGCACTCTTACAGTTCCGCTTTTTTATCACCTGATTGTTTTGGGATGTATCATGAATCTGCCAGTTTTACTTTGCATCGTTTCATATAACACGCAATCCCGTATTTTAAAATTTTATCCACTCCGTTCTCCCGGAGTTCTTCATCATATTTCTTTTCCTCTATCTGCTGTAGTGCCCGTTCACAAGCCTGATCAAGATTTCCGTCATTGGCATACTTAACTTCGATAAGAATAACCGTTTCACTGTTTTCAGTTTCAACGAGAATATCGCTGTATCCTTCGCCGCTTTCCTGATTGGACGATACGTACCATTCTTCCTTCACGCCCAGGATTCCAAGCAGTATCCCATGATAAAAGTTCTCCTTGCTTGCTTTTCTCACAAACGTATCCCGGATACTGATGGTCTTTTTCAGGTAGCTTTCAAAAATTTCTCCTACCTTCGTTTCCTCACCGTTTTTCAGGGCATCACAGAATCGGTTTAATGTATCGCCGTCCTTTGCAACGCTCTCTTTAAAGTATTCCATGATCTGTGTTTCAAAAATATCCCGGATTTCCAGATTCGGTATCGCAAGTTTATACCGTTTTGCATCAACTCTTCCACGCTGTGTCAAATATCCCGTCATAAACAACAGGCTCCAGACGTTCTCTACCGACTGATACATTTCCGGATAGACAAGCTCCTGATGAATCTCTTTTATAATTTCCTCTCCGGCGAGCAAAGTTTCAATCTCACGCTTGGTTTTAAAATTACCGGACATTTGAATGAATTTCTTGACGGCATCATTACTGCTGGTGTTGATCCAATAATTTTCCGGAAAAGAATCCGCATGGTCTTTTAATTTATCACAGTAATTCAATACATCCCAGGGGCAGTACACTTCTACGCCGCCAAACTGATACCCGTCATACCAGTTCTTTACTTCTTCATAATGATCCTCGATTTCATAATACTTCAGCATTTCTCTTACTTCCGTATCTGTAAAACCGAAATATTCATCATACCGTTCATCTGTAATGGACAATACTTTCAGGTTATTAAGTCCCGTAAAGATACTTTCTTTTGAAATACGCATGCATCCTGTCATCACTGCAAATTTCAGGCTGTCATTCGTTTTCAATGCCTGTTCCAATAAACTACGGATTAAGAAGATCATCTGATCATAATACCCGTTTTCAAATGCTTTTGCTAATGGAACATCATACTCATCAATCAAAAGAACTACTTTTGTTCCGTAATGTTTCTCCAATAATTCCGATAATATTTTCAATCCACCACAAAATGCAGCCTCACTCATATTATTATTCAAAAGTTCCTTATATTCTAACTTGTCATAATCACTTAAGGCGTCACTCCCCAAAAGAAACTGAACATTACGGGCTACTTTTTTCATGATTCGAACCGCAAAATCAAATGCATCCTCATAAGTGGCTGCATTGATTCCTTTCAGGGAAATTGAAATAACCGGATATTTCCCCATATACTCTTCACACAGTTTTGTATCTTTTGAAATTTCCAATCCATCATAGATACTCTGGTCTCTCTCTATGGAAAAAAAGTGTTCCAGCATACTCATATTTAAGGTTTTCCCGAAACGTCTTGGTCTGGTAAAAAGATTTACCATTCCACCGTTACGGATCAGTTCTGAAATCAGCCCCGTCTTATCCACATAATAATAGTTATCGTTAATAATCTGCTCAAAATTTTCCAATCCCACCGGAAGGCGTTTTTTTTCTTCACCCATGTTATTCACACTCCTTCTCTGTTGGTTATATTATAACAAAGATCCGCACAAAAGCCTATACCTAACTTTACTCATAATTCCCGTAATTCCCAGTCATCAATGCCTTTGTAATTTTCCTGCCAGTAACCTTCGTCATCCGTATCCCAAACCGCACGCTTACAGATTAAATCCAGCTTTTCACAAATCTCATAGAGTTTCAGGCAGCCCTTCCGAATATGATTTCGTTTTTCCCTCTTTTTCGGACATTCTCCATTACTGCCTTTACATTTTTCACAAATTTCTTTGTAAGCATGGTCACAGTCTAACCGCATACATTTATCCATATCATTTGCTTCAATGACCACTTTTACTCCTTGTTCTTTTAATCGGTTCAGTGACAATTCCAGTTCCTTGTAATTGGATACGCCTGGATTTCCAAGATATGGCTGCCCGGTTCTCTGAGAAGCTGCTTCGGCTTTTAAAACACCCTCTGTCACATAAACTACAGGAGATTTCAAAGTACCGGAAAGGCTTACCGGACTTCCGGGGGAACAACCTTTTTCCATCTTAGCGCTGCTGAGCCATACATATTTCCGTTTCTGAAAGGGATTATCCAAACGAATCTGAAATGCAACAAGTAATCCTTCATCGGTCCACACCGGACAAAGGTACCCTTGATTCTTTTCATAAAATGCAATTTCCCAATCTCCTTGATAATTCACGAAGAACCCCGGTACTCCTTCCAATCTGCATCCCCGTTTGATCAGTTTTCTCGCTATCGCAACAGATTCTTCAGGACTGGTGCTTTTATAACCTGCATTTTCCATATTTGCAATTTCCTGTTGGGTAAGTCCCCTCTTCAATAAATCCTGCTTATGTCGTGGCAGCAATCGCAACAAAGTTATAAGTTCCCGGTACGTATGATCCCGCCTCTCATAATCTGCAGGTTTTGCCTGGGATTCTTTCTGCTTCTTTTTCTGACGATGGATTTCCAGTTTCTTTGCAATCTGTTCTCGTACACCAAAATGCAGTGTCCTTTGGATCTCATGGTATGCTTCTTTATAACGTTCTGTCCCATATAATCCAGTCAAATCCGCATATAACGTCAGCATATTTCCCGCCGCATCACAATGAAAACAATGATAGATATTCGCCATTTCACCTTCTTTATATACGACAAAATTGCATTTTCCCCTTCTGTCTCCGCAAAACGGGCAGACCACATTATACGAAGCCTCATCACCACCAGGAAGTCTCTCAATTCCTAAAATCGTTCCTACATCTGTAATTGTAAATGGTGTCATATTCTTTTCCCCAAAAGAACATGGTCCCTACAAAGGAACCATGTTCATGCAACTGTTATGCAGCCCTAAGCTCTTCCGATTCACTTTGATAATCCAGAAGTGTTTTTGCCGCTTTTACTAACTCTTTATTCGGACCCTTATACTTATTTACGATCCATTTCATGGTTTCTGTGCCTTTCACTCCGGATTCCAGAACCTGTTCCATCGTTTTTCCTTTGAACACACCAAAGTCACACACGAATTTCTTCGCTGCTTCTACTTCCGAATCCGATGCGTCATCTTCCAGTTCCTCCTGAAGTTCTTCCATAAAATCAGCATCTTCTTCAAATGGAACTTCTTCTGCATTTACCGGGATGAATCCATCCGTATTTTCCGCTTTTTCTACCGATGATGCTTCTTCTGATTCCGGTTTTTCTTCCATTTTCGGTTTGATCGTTTCATCTTTTCCATCAAAACTCGGTTTATTTTCCGAATGCTTTTCTGCTTTTTCCTGTGGGCATGATTCTGCATCTGATTTCATTTCCAACTGTTCGCAGTCTTTGACAATCGGTGCATTACCTAACAGCGGTTTCAGTTTCTGACTTTTTTTAGAAGAAACAACTGACTTTTTCCCTTCTCCGCTGGAAGTTTGCTTACCTTCTGCCCGCTTAGTACTCTTCTCTACTGCTTTTTCTTTTCCATGTACCTGCCTTGTCGGATTATTTTTCGTGTTGGAACTCTGCTTTCCATCATGCTCAGCATAATCCGGATCTTCCTGCTCACTTCCCACCTGACGGATACAGAATTTATTGCGGAAATAATATTTCAAGCCATAAGTCAATGCCGTTCCATGCGCCTTATCTGGGATCTCATTTGTTCCGGTGATATGGATCGTCACATGCCTGCATTCTTCCGGCCGGTCTGCATTTGTCCAGCAAAGTTCTACATCTGCCTCATATCTCCAGTAATCATCTTTATCCAGTACCAGATAGGTCTGATGCCCTGACTCATCATACTGTGTCGGGATTTCCCGCACAATATCGAAATTAACTCCATATTTATTTAATGCCGGTGTCATGGCTTCATAAATATCATCCAGCGTAGCAAAATCATAATCAGCCTCATCATTGTAAAATCTTTTTAAAAGAGTCGGCATTTTTCGTCTGATTCTTAACATTTTCTGTTCCAGATTCAAGTATTGATAATTTTTCATTGATTCGTTTCCTCCTATTTCTATTGTTTATGCCGCATTCCTGCTTGCGACGTTTTCATAAAGAACTATTCCACCATATGACACACTCTGTATGTCTTCAATACTTTCCGCTCCCTTGATCTTCCTCCAAAAGAGTTTTGATGATATTTTCTTCATCCACTGTTTCTTTTATCTCTGTATTGTCTTCTCCTTTAAAATCTTGATTTATTACACCCGATTTTCCCATATATTCGCCCCCAATTCTTTCATGGTATCTTTCCTGTGTTGTTTCATCCAGCAAACTCCTAATATCAACATATAATCCCTCCAAATTGTTTTATCCTGCATTCATCCCGTCTGAACGATTCAGCTCATTACCGTATTCAGTTGTCAATGTACCAAACTTCAGTAAATAAGAAGTCCGTACACAAGGCTTTTCTGTAAATTTCATGATTTTTTTCGGAAAGATCAAAAAAAATTTTCAGGCAAATAAAAAAACACGAAAGCAAAAATCTACTCAGATTCTTACTCTCGTGTTTTAATACTTGTTAAAACAGCTTTATTCAATTTAAAAATTAGTTTCTTGTATATCGTTTTTAATCTATAGTTGCCTTAATTCGGTTTTTTAATCTTTCGGGAATTTCTTCTTCCGTTTCCCATATAATTGTGTTTTTTTGTGCTATATCAAAATGTAACCGAACATCTTTTTTACATAGCTGAATAACCGGTTTTCCTAGTCCCATTGCATAACCTTCTTCAAAATAGGCTCCATTATTTTGATGTGATAAATCTACAACAACGAATTTACTATCTCTAATATATTTTAACAATTCCGGTGTAATAAAATCATTATGTTCCACCTCATCAATCAAAATAGCAATATATCCTGCTTCATGTATGCCTTGGCGTATAGCTTCTCGAAGTATCTTTGTGTCTTCTCCAAATTTCATTGCAACTAAGACATTTTTACCATTCGAACTATTCTTTTGTAACATATCAATACGGGCATAACCTGTAGGTGTCAGAATTATAGGTCTATTATATTCACTGCCATTCCAAGTTCCCGGTAATTCAATGAATTTCTGTTCTGCAAGACATCTAAGCATATAATACGCCTGATTAAGTAATGCTTCATCCGCACGTCTCTCCCACTTTCCATTTTTCAACTCATACCGATCTACAAAAAGGCAACTAATCATTTCTTCTTTTTCTAATATTATACTTTCTCCCCAATAAGGATTTTTAGAATTCAAATATAAAAGAATATAATCAACCTTTTCTGCAAAAGATTTAGGATACCAATTCTCTACATTTTCATTTTCTAATCGTACTGGATGTCCATGACTTATATTTCCATTTTTAAATTCTTTTTTATATTCGTCGCATTGCTCTTTGCTCATCGTAGTAAAATATCTATACTCATTAAAATTGTGTTTAAAGCCATTATACGCTAAGTATGCTCCCAAATGATTCAGATTAAATTCTGTCAACTCTGCAAACATAACATAATATTCATATCGCCCACAAACAGGGCAATCATAAAAATACTTAACTGGATCCATAACTAATTGAACAGATGCATTACTTCCACATACAAAACATTTTTTGTTATCAACCATTGTAAAAAATCTCCTTATTTCAAAATATCTCTTTTATATCTTACAGAACAATGAGTGTTCATATTTAACCGTCATAATCTATATCATTTTCTTACTTTCATCTATTATTATACTCTCTCAATTTACCGAACACAAGCTGACCTTTTTCCATTCGTCGCGTCTGAGCGATTCAGCTCATTACCGTATTCGTTATCGATATAGCAACTTCAGCAAATAAAAATTCCATACATATGGTTTTCTATAAATAATCACTAGCTACACCAAAAAAACTACGGCGCAAAAATTTAACGACGTCAATTTATTCGTATCGGTACGATTTGACGCTTACAAAATTCTAGATTGTACTTCTTCTAATTTTTTAGCATTTATTACATAAAAATACCCCAAGTTTTTTGTACTTGGGGTTGTATAAATTTATGCAGTTTCTTTTTTCGCTAACCCACAAACCATTCCAAAGGTAAGCCGGTCATATCTTTATTTTCTTCCAATGATTTAGTATGACCATCACTCAGATTTAGAAGTTCACACTACCTAAATTCGCACTTATAATCAATGTACTTTCCAACCCTTTTCAAATCTATCCTGTCATCTAGATAATCTTTTGGTCTAATGCAGACAGTTAATTTTCGAACTATCTTATCTTGAGAACTAACAAACATATTAATAGTATAATTCACTTTATGCTTATTATCTTTCCCCCATGTATGAAGTTCATTAATCACATCTCGATCTCCATCATTTTCAGAATAGTCTGCACTAATATAAACTCTTTTACTCATTAATAACCCTCTCTTTCTAAAACTCCATTATCTGCTAAACATTTTCATTTTTCAACATAGTGCTAAATTTTCCCTCATTATTTGTGCATATTTTTTATTAATCATTTTCTAGTCAAATTGGAATCTGAAGTTCCAATTTACAAATATAACTTCTGATTTAGCCTGCTTATAAAAATATATTAAGCTTTTACTTCTGAACTTGGCTCAGATCTATAGGAAGCTGAGTACAGTAAAGATAGCTTTACTGCTGCATAACTATTATTTTTATCTTTTCAAACATCATATTCATTTTATTTATGTAACCAATTAATAGCATGTACCTTGAAAATTTTACATAGTTCTCTTCTCATATTGGATGTTGTCCTTCTACAAACTACATTTGTGCAATATTATTATAAATCACTGGGGCAATAAACACGATTCAAAGTCTTCTTTATCATTACGCAAAAAAAGTACCTCACAAAGCTGCAAGGTACTTTTTAATCCATATATATTCTTTCATAAATACTTGATAAAATGCTTTGAGGTATTTAAGCCATTTTATTCATATTTCTGTTTACTGGTTGTATAAAATTCTTAACTGTTTTTTGCTAAAAGTGGTCATATTTTGGTCATGGTCATAGTAGTATCTAGTGTTGAAGAGTGTTTTTTAATGTCATTCTGTATCTATATCTTGTACTATTCATCATTAGCCAACACTATATATACTAAATAATACTATCTGGACATCTACCCCCGCAGACATCCGGGAAGCACATTGCAAAACGAATTTCTACCTCATTTTTATCTTTCATTACAGAGTTGACTTCGCCGCCAATATAGCGGGCAGCTTTATCAACTTTGAGCAAAATTTCATCACTTAATGCTAATTTTCTCATTCTATTCCTTTCTAAAATTAGTAATATTTCACAAAGAATTTAAAGATATAAAATTCAGTGAAACATCAAAAATGTTTATATTTGTAAGCCAATTCTTGTGTAAAAAGTTGCTATAAAATGGTGCCCAAAACCCCGTTTGGTCAAAAATGGACATTTTTTCAACTTGCCAACAACGGTTATCATTACCCTCAAACAGTTAATATCCTGCGGATTTTCGCGAACTTATCGTAAAGAAAAATGGCATTTTGTATATTAAAATACAATGCAATGCCAAATATCACTAATAGCACAAAATTGACATACCTTCTCCCTATTATAATCATCTATGGTTAGGATTTCAAGAAAATTGTGTTCTTAACTGTATATAGCGATTGCATCCTTGTGCAGGGAGAATAATCCGGATCCGGACTCCAGTAAGGTTTCCTGGCATTTCATCAGTATTTAAAAAGAAATTCCACCATCTGCGTATTTGCACGTTTACTTTCCTCCATTTCAGGAAAAGTTGTACTAAAAGCATGCGGAAGTTTTTTGTCCACCTCATAATCTTCAAGATGACAGATCACACCGGCTTTTTTTATCGCTTTTGCATACTGTCTGCTGTAATTTCGAAGAGTATCTCCATAAGCTGTGACCAGAAATGACGGTGGCAGGTTTCGGATAATTTCTTTGTTTTCCGGATTTATATATGGATAAAACGAACTCTTTTTCCAGTGTTTCCCGTAAATATAGGAGGGAAGAAAAATCCCTATACTGTCCGGTTTGGTTGTATAATACATTCCACTTGCCAGACCCAGCGCCCGAATTTTCAGATCATTTGGAACAACCTGAAAAGCCTTTGCCAATTCAGGACTTTTTAACATAGCGGCCAGATATACGCACAGGCTCGCCCCCGCACTGGTTCCTGTCATATAAATATGTTCTCCGTCACCATCATAGGTTTCAAAATATCTCTTTGCATTTCCCATTCCTGTCATCAGATCCTTAAGAATCTGCGGAAACAACGCTTCCGGTGCAAGCGGATATTCAAATGAGAACACCAAAAAACTTCTCTGACTCATTTCTGCACAGAACAAATGGCCCTCTTCTTTTTTTCCAAGGAGAAAACCGCCTCCGTGCAGGTTAAACATGACTGGAAGTTTTCCTTCATAATTTCGGGGACGGTAAATATCCATGAAATGACAGGGCTTTCCATCTCCCATATAGTCAATGTCACAAATGAGTTCCACATCTTCCGGAAACGGATATTCCGCTTCATGTTTTTTCAGAAAATTATCAAGAAGTTTTTCTTTTTTTGCGGTTTGCTGTGCAATCATTTTATTAAACATGATTTCCCCTCCAGCTATGAAACAATCTACTATTAATACAAATAAATTTTCTTCTCTACAAGTCTGTCACCTTCATACTGCAATTTTACAGAAAAAAAGCGTTTTTCTCCTGAAAGAAGCAGATCAAGAAATACCTGATCCCCCTCCCATGCCGGAAGATTCGGCACCATGGCTTTGTCAACCCAGCAAAGTTCTCCCTCATCACATTCAATCAGTTCTCCTGTATATTCATCGGCCGTGAACACACACATAAGTTCTGATTCGCATTCACTGTTTATAAATGTCACCAGGCCACGAAACTTATAGGAGGTAAGTGTCAGCCCTGTTTCCTCTTTCACCTCACGAACAAGGCATTCTTCCGGAGTTTCCTGACTTTCCACATGCCCGCCAACGCCGATCCATTTGCCCTCATTCATATCATCCTGTTTTTTTACTCTGTGAAGCATCAGGAATTTATCATCGTTTTCTATATAACATAATGTCGTTGTCGTCATTTGATCCCTTCTTTCAGTTCCATCATCCTGCCACTGCCAGTGTGATATAAACCAGGATTGAGACCACACAATACAGAGAATTTGTTGTGGATGCATAAGCACTGCTCTCTTTCTTTCTCAGAAAAGTCTGCATACTGAATGTAGCAGGCGAGGACATATATGTAATAACCGCCAGGTTCAGAAGCCTGGAACCTCCTACCAAATATTTTACTGCCATGAGAACTCCCGCAATCATCACTGCCTGCAAAAGGACTCTCAGCAATATGGTTTTGAGGCAGGGGCTGATAAGTTCCGGTGCAAGTTCCATACTGTACCCAACTACAATAAGAATAATCGGCGTAATGGCCGTTGTCAGAATATTCTCCACACTGAGATAACAATTGCCAAAAGGACTGTCCAGAAGCCGGGTGATCATTCGTGTCAGTCCCACAATAATTCCAAGAACCGTTCCTATAAAAGCAGGGGTTCGCAATGCACTGTAAAACAGGCTTTTTGCATTGATCTTTTCCCCGTTTTCCGTCTGTCCCAGCATTCCCATATACACACTGAATCCAAAAAGAAGTCCCGCAATATCCAGCACTGCAATCTGTGAAAGATTTTCGCTGCAACAAAGACTTGTATACAACGGGTAAGCCATCATTCCACCTTCATAGATACAGATCAGAAACGGAAGATATTTCTTATATGGCTCGTCCATAAATCTTTTCATCCAGAATCCTGCACCAAATGAAATCAAGAGCATCACAAACATGATCAGAACCAGAATTCCGATCTTTCCACTGTACTCTGCTGTTGCCAGTGCATGAAAAATTGCCACAGGAAGCATAATATTTGTTACCAGTGTTTTCATGTTATTGACACCACTCTGATCTAAAAGTTTCCATTTTCTGCACAGGATTCCAAGAATGATCATCGCCAGTACAGGCAAAACAATCTCCAAAACTTCCATCTCTCTGTCTTCCTCTCCATTGTCTTTAATCTTTTGTTTTTATCTGTTTCTGTGCATCTGCAAAATCTCCATCATCACTTCATATACCGCCATATTCTCTCTCACCACCAGAGCCAGGCTCTCTTTCGCCTGATTCAAAAGATGAAAAAGTTTTCGTACGCTGGAATATTTTTCCGCGGAGCACCTGGATCTTAAATATCCTTTTTCGTCGTAATAATACTGTTCATCCAGCAATACAACGATCTTCTCCGCATCTCTCACTGCCTGGATACCAAGCTGTCCAGAACCCTCTGGCATCCGCTGCTGATATCCCTGTCCCGCAAAATCATTCAGAAAATTTTCCACCTCGCGGTCATTATTGGCATACACCACTGCAATATGCGGATACCATCTGGGGCTTCTTTTTTCCGGCAGGTGCATCATGTTCTGGATAAAAGAGGAAAGTTCCGCATTGGTACGGATCCGGTTTGTCAGATGGAATTTCTGGATCTCCGGCAGATTTCCCAGGCTTTCCACAATGCTACGATCCATCTCTTCCGGTGAGATCACATCCTCGGAATCACTGGAAAAGATCACCGGCCTGTGCTCACTCCATGTAAGCAGAACCGATAATTTTTCCAGGGACAGAAGATGTGCTTCATCTACCAGAATGCTGCTGTAACAGCCAAGATCCGTCGTTCCGTCCAGCTGAGTATCTGCCAGAAAATCTATCCGCCGCAGACGTTCATGAAGAATCTTCCATTCTTTTCCCGCCTCTCCACAGTGAATGATACAGACTCTCTGGCGCACGGACAACTTCATCGCAATATCATAAAGCAACAATGTTTTTCCGGTTCCTGGAAGTCCGCTGAACCAGAAATATCCTCCTCTTTCTCCACGTATTCTCTTCAGAATCTGCCGTTCAATATCTCTCTGCTGGGAAGTAAGGAAATACTCTTTTTTGAGAAAACGCTCCGGTTCTGTCAGCGGAGAGATCAGATAAAGCTCTGCCTGAAACAGATCCTCGATATCTCCCTCATAGTCCGGGCTTTCTTTCCCCAATGCAATACATAGCTGTTTCCAGTCCCCCTCCACAATGTGATCGTGATTGGTCAGTCTCACCAGATGATCTTCACTGCTGATATAGGTATACGACAGGATCGGTTTTCCAAAAACAGACAGATAATACCGGTTCTGGATCAGCTGTCTCCGGATAGCCTCGTCCGACACAATGCCGCTTTTCAGTTCAATATTCACGATCTGGTCATCTTTGATCTGAAGAAGATCGAACTCCTTTCCAAGCTTCGGGATCTGAAACGAATAGAAAAAGCGCAGCTTATACACTTCCTCCATATGCAGTTCCAGTTGCTTCACCAGCGCTTTCATACTTTCCAGTTCCCACTCTTTAATCCGGAGGAAAAAATCTCTGCCAGAAAGCTGACGCTCCAGTTTCTGGATACATTCCATATTCTGATTTCTTGTAAGTGCATAGATCGATATTGCTTTCATATTTTGCCCCTTACTTTACCGTTTATTTCTTTATCCGCAGTGTCCTTAAATATTCCTTCTGCTCCGATGTAATCCGGTAACTTTCAATGGCCTTCTGTATCGTCTTGTTATGAGTCCAGACATCCATCTGACGCTTTTCCAGGAAAGGAAGAACTTTCTCATACTGTTTTGCCAGAGCTGTGGCAAAATACCAGGCACGCATCATATTTACATAATATTCTTCCGACCGGATCGCTGCTACTTTTTCAGGATATTCTGTCTTAAATTCCTCATCCAGATAATGGCGCATCAGCATACCGATCCCAAACCGGATGGTATACGGCTGATCCGATTCTATCCAGCGAAAAACTTCCCGGATAAATACATCCCGGTGTTTTTTCATCATATGGAGTGCCAGCAGATCACAGGTTGCCCAGTTATCAATAAACGGAAGAAAGCGCTCCAGTTCTTCCAGACATTTATCATAGTCTCTGATCTGTTCGATCAGCAGTCCATGGAGATTATTTTCCTCGTAATACTGATGGGGAAGAACCTGGAGAAATATTTCGGATTCTTCTGTTTTTCCAAACTTTTTGGCAAATTTCCGCAACATCGGTGTCCGGATCCCGATAAACTTCGTTTTCTCCATTGTAGGCACCAGTTTTGCATGAAAATCCCGATACTCTGCATCCTGCATTTCAAAAAGTCTTTTCTGCACATCGTGGATTATTTCTTCCTGATTCATTTCTTATCTCCGCCTTTCACACCAAAGATTGCGATCAGAGAACTTACAAGGAGAAGCATGGGATAAAACAGCTTCGGCATGATTTGAAAAGCGGAAAGCTCGCATCCCAGCTCATTTGCCGCAGAAATGGCCACCAGCATCTGGGCTCCGTAGGGGATCACCCCCTGGAAGATGCAGGAAAATGTATCCAGAATGGACGCTGTTTTTCGGGATGTGATCTTATATTCCAGTGCCATCTCCTTTGCGATTGGGTTTGCCATAACAATGGCTACCGTATTATTGGCTGTTGCGATATCCATAGCCCCAACAAGAAGTCCCATGCCAAGAAGTCCGCCTTTTTTTCCTTTAAAAACTCTCTGTATTCCGGAAAGAAGTGCTTCAAAACCGCCATACTCCCGGATCAGCGCACACATGGCTGCTACAAGGATAGCCACCATACAGGTCTCGAACATTCCGGAAACACCGGAGCCGATATTGGTCAGAAGCTCCACTGGTGTGATATGTCCTCCAAGAAGCATGATAAACGCTCCGGAGACAATTCCGATCAGAAGTACCACAAATACATTGATGCCGATGATCCCGCCGATCAGAACCAGAACATACGGAAAGATCTGTATAAGATGATAATCCTGTACCACTCTTCCCTGGATCTCTGTCTGAAAAGACAGGATAAGGATCAGGATCAGTGTAACAACAGCTGCCGGAAATGCGATCCAGAAATTTTCCCGGAATTTATCCTTCATCTGACAGCCCTGACCGTTGCAGGCCGCGATCGTGGTATCAGAAATAAAAGAAAGGTTGTCACCGAACATGGCTCCTCCCATCACCGACGCCACACAAAATGCCATATCAAAACCGGAGGCTTTGGAAACCGCTACCGCAATAGGGGTAAGAAGCGTGATAGTCCCAACGGAGGTTCCCATCGCCACAGATACAAAGCAGGCAACTACAAACAGTACCGCAACGGAAAAACGTGCAGGTATCAGAGAAAGCATGCAGTAGGCCACACTTTCTGCACTGCTGCGCCCCACAACGCCCACAAAAGAGCCTGCTGTCAGAAAGATCAGAAGCATGGTGATGATATTTTTATCTCCTACTCCTTTTGCCATAAGCTCCAGCTTTCTGTCAAAGCTGATCATTCTGTTCTGAACACATGCCACCAGGATCGCAGCCAGAAAAGCCACAACGATCGGTACATTATAAAATCCCATGGGGATCTCCATCACATACTCGAACAATATTCCCAGTCCCAGATACAGGACCAGAAAAACACCGATAGGCAGCAGTGCGATCACATTTCCTTTTTTCTTCATTTCCTCCATAAAACAATTCCCTTCATCACTTATTATATTCCCGGCTTTTTTCTCCGGGTGATCTGTTTTCTATCATATCATATTTCCCTATTCCTGTCCTGCTGCTGACGGAAACTTCTTCATATTTCCGGCACGATCCTGTTATCTCTGATATTTTTTACCTTATTTAACAAGATTTTCATTAATTAAATCATTCCTTCCGTTGAAATCCGGAGCTTTTTTCAGTATAATTGGCTGTAGACAATTGTGAAAAAGATATCCGAAGGATTTATGGTGATATCTCTGATCACAGTCATTAAAGGAGGAATATGATTATGGCAACATGGAAAAATCTGGACACTCTTGCTTCTTACAGCACACTTAACGGTCTGAAAGATCACGTGAACATTGCAGAGGCAATGTCCGGCGAGCAGGGTGCAGAACGTGTAAAGAAGTACAGCGTACCGATGGCAGCAGGTCTGGCTTACAATTACGCAGCTAAGGAAGTGGACGAGACCGTTCTTGACGCACTTTCCAAACTGGCTGATGAAGCAGAACTGATTGAGAAATTCCAGGAATTATACAACGGCGCAGTGATCAACACAGGCGAGAAACGTATGGTCCTTCATCATCTTGCACGTACACAGCTTGGTGATCCTGTTGTTGTTGACGGTGTAGACAAGCGAGAATTCTATGTAGCTCAGCAGAAGAAAGCTGCAGATTTTGCAAACAAAGTACATGCAGGAGAGATCACAAACGAAGCCGGTGAGAAATTCACTACGGTTGTACAGATCGGTATCGGCGGAAGTGACCTGGGACCGCGTGCATTATATATCGCACTTGAGAACTGGGCAAAGGCAAACAACACCTTCAAGATGGAAGCAAAATTCATCAGCAACGTTGACCCGGATGATGCAGCTGCTGTTCTTGCATCTGTAGATCTTGCTCACTCCCTTTTCATCGTTGTATCCAAATCCGGTACAACACTTGAAACTCTGACAAATGAGGCATTCGTAAAAGACGCCCTTACAAAAGCGGGCCTGAACCCGTCCAGACATATGCTTGCTGTAACCAGCGAGACTTCTCCTCTTGCAAAGAGTGATGAGTACCTTACCGCTATTTTCATGGACGACTATATCGGCGGACGTTACTCTTCTGTTTCCGGCGTAGGCGGAGCGATCCTTTCCCTTGCATTCGGACCGGAAGTATTCGCAGACATCCTTGACGGAGCTGCCGAGGAGGATAAGCTTGCAACAAATAAGAACATTCTTGAGAACCCGGATATGCTGGATGCCCTGATCGGCGTTTATGAGAGAAACGTACAGGGATATCCTTCTACAGCAGTTTTACCATACTCCCAGGCATTAAGCCGCTTCCCTGCACATCTTCAGCAGTGTGACATGGAGTCCAACGGTAAATCTGTAAACCGTTTCGGTGAGCCGGTGGATTATGTAACCGGACCGGTGATCTTCGGCGAGCCAGGAACCAACGGACAGCACTCTTTCTACCAGCTGCTGCACCAGGGAACCAACATTGTTCCGCTTCAGTTCATCGGCTTCAAGAAG
>OGPZ01001626.1_pt1 | contig 15449 bp, 15 predicted proteins | sample 1553111 | NCBI WGS metagenome assembly OGPZ01 (sample SAMEA2579968, study PRJEB22360) | human gut metagenome
CCACGACTGGACAGATGACGAGCTGGCGATGTATCTGAACTGTTCCACAAGAACGCTTCAGAACTACGATCATGATGCGAGAGGGCTCACGCTGAAAATGGTGGACACGTTCCTCTGCATCAACGATCTGACACTGGACGATCTATTGGCGGCGTAACACACAGAGCAGGCTATGTTTCAACCAGCCTGCACATTTTGAAAAGGAGCTTATGAAAATGAAAAAGACAAAACTGGTCATTCAGCAGGCAGAAAACGGCACATATTTCACCCAGGTGTCCAAGGGTGTTCGTCCGGACGGCAAGCGAAACCGCAGAATGTTTACCGGCAGCACAGAGGACGAAGTGTATTTCAAGGCGACAAAGTGGCTCAAGGGCATTGAGGAAGAGGAACGAAATCCTTACACTGTGAGAGAAGCCATGCTGCAGTTTATTGACAGCAGAAGCAGAGTGTTGGAACCCACCACCCTGTGCTGTTATCGGGAAATGCTCCGCAACAAACTGCAGTACATCATGGACATCAAAATCGAAGATCTGACTGCCCGTGACATTCAAATCGCCATCAATGTGGACGCCCAGCGTCTCGGCTATAAGTCCATCAAGAACGCAGTCGGATTCCTGCGTGCGGTGCTGAATGCCAATGATATCACCATCAAAATGGGCAGCATTCGCCTGCCGAAAAAGGAGGTGCGGGAACGAAGACTCCCGTCCGCAGATGTGATCTATGCCATCGTCAAGGGGACGAGCAGCGAACTGCCGGTATTGCTTGCCATGTGGCTGTCACTGCGCATCGGAGAAGTGGCAGGTCTGCAGTTCTGTGACATTGACCCGGTGCAGATGCGGCTCTATGTACGCCGGGAGATCGTCAAGGTAGACAGCGGCTGGGCAGAGATCGACCACTGCAAAACTGTCAAGAGTATGCGCTATGTCAATCTGCCGGCATACATTTATGCACTGATACAGCAAGTGCCCCATCAGTCGGGAACCGATCATATTGTTCCGTTCACACCGAACACCATCCGCAAGCGGTTCAAGAAATTGCTGGAGGCACACGGACTGGAAGAGATCCGTTTTCATGATCTGCGGCATATCTTTGCCAGCACAACGGCAATGCTGAACATTCCAGAGAAATATGCCATGGAGATGGGTGGCTGGAGTACACCGGATGTGTATAAGAACGTGTACCAGGAAACCTTCGACAGCGAGCGCAACAAGGCGGACAGCGTGATCGACGGCTATTTCAACGAGATTATTCAGAATCACTGAGGATTTGCGAGGTTTTGGGATAGAAGAAAAGGTCTGCCTGTAGGGGGCAGGCTTTTCTTTTTTTGTGATTATTTTGACGAATTCGCTGTGGTGAAATCTGACAAGTGATTATATTTCATTTGACTTATATGGTTGAGTATGATATAATGAAAATGCAAGGAGGTGTCAGTATGTTGTACGAATATTTACTTGATACGTTTGGAACAAATGAGCCGATTTCTGTAAGTGATATAAAGTATGGAGGTTATTCAAGACCCTGGATAGATAAAGAGCTTTCTAAATTATGCAAATCGAAAAAGATTGTCAGATATGAAAGAGGAATTTACTATATTCCATCGCAAACGCCATTTGGTGCAAGTGTTTTGAACCCTAATAAAATAATCAAGTATAAATACATTGAAAAATGCGGCAAGATAAACGGATTTTACATGGGACTTTCTGCACTCAACAGATATGGACTCACAACGCAAGTCCCGAATACCACAGAAATTTGTACGAATAACGAAACCTCTAAACTTCGCAGTGTAAAGGTAGGCAATATAAGTGTTATATTGCGTAAAAGCCGAACGGCTATTACAAATGAAAATGTGGATATTCTAAGCTTTCTTGAATTGATGAATAACCTATCAATGGATTCTTTTGATGATGAAAAGCGGGATATCCTTTGCAGTTTAGTACAGGAAAAAGGCATCAACAGACAACAAATATCACGATATGCCCCACTATTTCCTGATAAAGCGATGAGAAACCTAATCGAAAGCGAGATCATATATTATGTTACACAATGATACAGAAACTTTTGAACAGCTGATACTTCGCACATCAGAATATCTGGATATAAGGCCTGAGATTGACGATTTATGATGCTTTAGATGAGAGGAGAGGTCTGCCCTGTTGGGGCAGGCTTTTCTTTTTTGTTATGCGGGCAAGACCTTAAAAATTTTTCCAGCATTTTTCTATCATAAAATTGGAGATAGTTTCAATTTCATCATCCTCATAATATTTCACGAGCAGTCGTTTGAAATCCGGAACATCTTTTTCTGGAATTACCAAAAATCCTTGCCCATGCGAGATTAGAAAATGATTTGCAAATATCACAGATGCTCGTTTATTGCCGTCCATAAAAATTTGCGTTTTCATACAGTAAAGGCACAGCTTGATTGCAGTGTTTACGTCATCTTCGTTATCGTTGCATACAATTTCTGAAATTGTATGCTGAACATCAAGCCCTATCGGAAGAGGAGACATATAGGAACATCTGCCAAGAAAAATCACGCATATGAATGCCCCCTCTATAGGGTGCAAATCTTTATTATATTATACCCAAATGCACCCTAAAAATCAAGCCCTCGCAAATTTTTTAGGGTGCATTTTTGCTTGATTTAAGTCAAAATGCACCCTAGTAACAAATGATGCTTCATTTCGAACCCCAATAAAAATTCGAGCCAGAGCTGCTTGACAATGGGTATGGCCGCAGCAGGCGAATGGCTGAGTTTCACTATATCGGAGAAAAGAGCGGACAACCATCAATTGTCCGCCCTTTCTCTCATACAAATTCAATTTTCAAAGTCTTTCCAAGTGCAGCTGCAAGCCGTTGCAGCGTTTTGATTGAAGGATTGGCATTTCCATTTTCCAGTTTGCTGATATCTCCTTGTGCGATACCGGATTTTTGCGATAATTCTTTTTGTGTGATTCCGGCAGACTTTCGTGCGTCAATAATCGCTTGAATGATTGCAAATTCCGGTTCCAATTGTTCATATGCTTCCTTGAATGCTGGATCTTTCATCTGTTGGGTGAGATAATCGTTGAAGTTTGTCATGGCAGATCACGCTCCTTTCTGCTCAGATACTCTGCCCTATATTGTTTCGCACGTTCCAATTCTTCTTTTGGCGTTTTTTGTGTTTTTTGATAAAGCCATTTGTCAGCACTACTTTTTTGCCGACAATAAAAAAGTACAAAACTCGTGAAATATCGGAACCAACTTTTGCACGCAATTCTAAAATACCTTCATTTAGCATTTTTGAATACGGTTCACGCAACTCATAGCCATTTTTTTGCAGCATTACAATTGTGCGGATCATTTTTGCCCTCATTTTTACGTCCAAGCTGTCCAAAAATTCTTTCACAGGTTCCGTTCCATCTGGCTTATCATAAAATATGATATCAAAATCCTGCATCATTATTCTTCTTGTATAGGATTTATCCTATATTCATTATACGACATATGCTTGATCCTGTCAAGTAGGTTTGCAAAAAAATTTGATAAGTGTTGGATTCTATTGCAGATTTTTTATAGAATGAAGAAATACATCTTCTGCATTTGTAAAATCCAAAGTGCGATTGCGAATAAAAACTTGAGCCACCTCACTAATAAAAAAGTGAGCCAGTTTTAATAAGAAAAATTCAAGCCAAAGCTGCTTGACAATGGGTATGGCCGCAGCAGGTGAATGGCTGCGTTTCACTGTATCGAAAAAAAGAGCGGACAACCATTAATTGTCCGCTCTTTGTCTCATACATATTCAATTTTCAAAGTCTTTCCAAGTGCAGTTGCAGGCAGCCGCAGTGTTTAGGATATGGGGTATTATTCTGTTACAACATGCTGCCCTCACCCAACCGAATCACAATCACATCCTCAAGCGAAATAGCATCAATGCTGCATGGCACATATCCCCGCAGGTACGTTTTCAGCTCCAGCTTGCCGATTGCCTGCTGTATGCGGCTTGTCAGTTTCTCCGACCTTCTTTTGTAGCCAAAATCCCGTAGCAGCTTTCTCAGTTTCACTTTCCGGTATGCGATGCCGGAATACCTCAATTGCAGCCAGATCAGCTTAAAATAAGCGTCAAAGCAATCGGATTCTTCCTCGGAATAAAGGGAAGTATGCTCTGTTTCCATTAGGATCAGTGCCGCTTCGTCATAGGAAACTGCATCCAGTTCATAAATGTTCAGCAGATTCATGACGCTCTGCTTGAACTGCAAATATGTGCTGCCATATTCTGTCGGGATATGTGCCTTGTGATTTTCAAACAAGTCCCATAAGATCTCGTTTTCTCTTTGGTGAGACGTATTTTCGAGAAACAGATATACCGCAACATCGTCTGGCGTGATCCAATATGCTGTATGCGACATCAGTGATCTCCCTTACGCTGGTTGCAGGTTCTGCAAAGTACCTGTAAATTATCCGGAACACTCAGACCGCCTTTTGCCATGGGGACAATATGATCTACCTGCAAAAAGAGCCGTGTCGGAAATACTTCACCGCAGCCGGCACACACATAGCTGCCGTCATCATTTCTTGCAGCAGCAAAAGCATCTTCCTTTAGTTGCAAGCCAATTTTCGGATACAGTTCAATGATCTTCTGCAGGGGGAACTGTTCGAGATTTCGCAGTTCCGCTTCTGTCTGCGGTTCTGCTGCTGCAATTTCAATGTCTCCGTCCAGCTTGTCCAGTTCCAGATCGATCAGCTTCTTAAAGAAGTACGGGTTGGTATAATACACGGGGAGCAGGCTGCCCTCTTCTGCCCAAAGGCTCTGAATATAGGCATTTTTCTCGCTTCTACGCATATCCTCATCATAGATCTTCTTTGCGATTTCAGAAACATCCAGCTTTTTTCGCTCCATTTCATCGATCGTCACAAACAGAGGTGCAACAGCCTTTTGTGCATAAAACTTCAGCAGATGCTCGATGTCGTTCCGATTGCAGGAGGGAATCATGTTTTCGTCAAAGTAGCTTTGGAAACAATGCTCGGTCATGTCGTCCAGCGTTTCTTCCGGAATGGTTTCACCTTCAATGCCGTAATGCTCCATCAGATTGGGCAGGTCACGGATCAGGCTCTGGTAGGCATTCTGTGTGCTGTTGTATACCAGAATCTGATGATTGCATTCCAGCGTGGACAGCATATACATACCAAGAGGAATCAGTTCAATTGCCGGCGTGCTGTCCAATGCGGACGTATCCACGGCAGCATCTGCCATTCGTGCGAACTCTTCGATCTTTGAAATTGCGATCAGCCGGATCTGCTGCTTTTGGGTCTCGGCAAGGGTCTCTTTTTCGTGATACTCTGCCTCCGTAAGTGTTTCCGGATTTACCCATGCGATTTTATCGTTCCAGTTATCAATAAAGGTGACAATGTATGCTTCCTTTGTACCGCCAGCTTTAAGACCCCGAAGTGCCCTTCCAACCATCTGCGTCATCAGTGTTGTGGAAACGGTGGGGCGTGTCAGAAATACCGTATGGGTCTTTGGCAGGTCTGTTCCCTCTGTGAGGATATTGACGTTGATGAGTACCTGGATTTCTCCATTGCGGTATGCTTCGATTTTACGTTCGTTGTCTGCATTGGAAATGGTGATGCCCGTTATCATATCCTGTACTTCGGAAATGATAAACTCAGATCGGATGCCGTATGCTTTTCCTTTCTCGTTAAAGAGCTTGTTCAAAGCGATGGCGTGAACTTTGTTCAGTGCAAATACAATGGTCTGTCCGTATTTCTCGTAGTTGTGCAGGTATTTCTCCACAATGATGCGGTTTCGTTCTTTGTTGTCCGCAATGTCATTTGCAATATTTTCCGGCAGCGTATCCAGATTCTCAATGCTTTTCAACGCCTGGATTCCAAGATGTTCTGTAAACTGTATATTGGTCTTGCGGTCAATAAAGGTAGGCGTTGCGAGAATGCCCTTTTTGATGAGGGTGTCCAGATCGGTCTTGTACACAATATCATCTGTAAAGACTTGTTTTAAAGCACCCTGCTCGTCCTCCGAGGTACGGAACGGTGTCGCCGTGAGTCCCAGCAGCTTCATGGATTTCGTGTGATCTGCAACATACTGGATAATTTTCTTGTAGGATTTCGCCACGGCGTGATGTGCCTCGTCGATCACCAGATAGATTTCTTCCCCATTCAGCCAGTTTTTCAGTTTATCCAGACTGCGGATCATGCTGTCCTTGCTGGCAATAAGAATACGGTCGGTTTTCTGAATATGTACGGGCTTATCGTGCATTCCGGAAATGATGCGGTAATTGAAAACCGTGCGGTTTACCATTGTATCAGTATAGGCGTTTCGGGCGAAAGCCTCTGCCGCCTGCTCCAGGAGCAGATGCCTGTGTGCAAGCCAGAGAATCTTTTTGTTCTGGTCTACTGCATTCCGAAGCAGCCAATATGCGGCTGTTAACGTTTTTCCGCCGCCTGTGGGCAAAACGAGCAGGGTACGGAATGCCCCTCTTTTGTCCATGGCATCCAGCTTCCGGATCGCTTCTTCCTGATGCTCATAGAGCTGCCGTGGATTCTTTCCCAGTGCCGGGGTGATCGTCTGGGCGTTGATGTTTTCAATCATAATTGGCATATTTTCACCTCAAAATATAAGAATTTTATAAGTTTACGCTGCTCGACACCATTATAGGTAATGATAGAGATTATTAAGGCAATCCCTCAGTTTTTTATCATAAGAAGTTATCCGGTTTGCTAACTCTGCAATTTTATGATTTTCCCGGATGGCAGCAATTTCTTCTGAGAAAAAGCAGAGATTAACCTTTGCATTGTTAAAATGAAACCCAACATCAACTGCAAATTCGTTGCCTGAGCTTTTATATTGAGCATTCGCATTATCCTTTTCAACAACTTCGCTATAGACAGAACATCTCAGGGAAAGTCCATATTCGTCGATCTTTTCGAGCGACCTGTCAAATTTTTTGTGGAAGATCAATTCGCAGATGCGATCGAATTTTTCAGCACAATCAGCATCTGACCGGACAATGGCTGTCAAGGCGTTCTGTAAACCGTTTTCAGAAACATCGATATTTATGAAAGCGAAATAAACATTGACATCATCCTGTAAACACACACATTCCACAACGTTCTTTTCGGATAGCTGTGAAATTCTTACGGTATCATTTTGATATAATACATCTGGTAAGTCCTCAAAATCTTCATTCCATTCCTCTCCATCAAAATCATAAAGGTATTCTCTAACGTATTCTTTGTTGATCGGCTTTTCAAAGAGGTTCATATTTTTTCTCCTGACATTTTTAATGGATTCACTTTAGTACTATTATTTCCTCAAGTGTTGCTATCATTATATCATGACAGGTGTACTATAAACAGTACTATGATTCTTCCGTGTCTGTATACATTTCTGCTGTTTTCAAAGAAAGCCGCTTTAATTCATCGGCAACCCACTGTGGGGAAAGGATCAAAGCACCTGAACCGAATCCCATAATCCATGAAAGAAAGGTCGGACTTACCGCCGCCTTAAAAGTTGCCTGAAAGCATTCTGCATCTTCCGTTTCATGTAAAATCACATTGTCACCAAATCGATCCAGTATAATATTCAGATAGGATATATGAAATAAAGCTGTGATTTGCTCGATTTCACCATCAAACATAAAAAACATCGGCTTTACATATGCTGCGGCATTGAATCGTTCGTCGGGAATGCTTCTTTTTTCAGAGCTGATATGAATATCAGTCATCTTATCTACACGGTAATGAACATAGCTCTCATACTTGTGATGATAAGATATCAGATAGTAATTTTCATTGTCAAAGGTCAGTGCGAGAGGATCAGCAGAATACAATTTGCCGTTCTTACGAAAAACTTTTTCTCTTTTTATATTATAATCAAAGTATCGAAATGTGATCCTGCGGTTTGCTGCAATGGCGTTGTGCAGCGTATCTACGTTGTATAAAATGCTTTCGTTCATGCTTTTGATACGATCGTAAATATATATTTGTCCTGAAAAACTCCGTGCTTGTGGTTTGCTTGCGAGCTGTTTCAGTCTTTTTATGATAGATTCACTTTTCTTTTTGGTAATAAATCTGGAGGACTGTATGCTGTCAATGAGGATTTTTAGTTCAGATGTTTCAAAAAGCCTGGAACCCAAAAAATACGCACAAGTCTTACTTTTTCGCATAACAATATCTATTCCGAAATCTTGCAGTGTACGGATATCGTCATAAATAGAACGTCTCGCAGCAGAAATTCCGTTCTGGTTTAGTTTTGCAATGATTTCATTGACCGTAAGCGGGTGATCCTCGTCAGTTTCCTCATAGAAGAATTTTAGCAGATACAGAAGCTTTTGTTTTTGATTTTCTGATTTTGGCATATTATCGAACTCCTGTTTCATTCAATTTTCGTGTGATGAAACACAATACAGATCAAATATAAAAATTAAGATGTCAGTGTTTTGCCGAATCGACGGGGACGGGTAAACAGATTTGCATCCCCATGATTCCGGAGCAGGTCTGCAATGATCTCTGTCTTATCGACATAGTACATATCATTTCTGCGAAGCTTTTCAAAGTTTTCAACGCCGATGGGGAGCATTTTTCTTGTCAGACTCATCATAGAACTCCTTTCCTGATTTTTATTATTGTATATCATTATACCATAAAGCAAACAGAAAAGCAACAGCGATATCAGACGGATAAACCAAAAAGAGCCCGAAAACATTGCGTTTTCTGAGCTCTCTGGGAATTAATATTCAAATCGATCTACGCCGCCGAATTTTACCTGGCATCGCTTCTTACAGAAACAGATACCATACTTCGAAACATTTCGGTAAAGCTCATCCTGCAGCCCTGCGATGTAGTTCTTCTCCTCGATCTGCCGTAAAGCTTCATCACATTTGGCAGACATCTCTTTGTATGTCTTTGCAATCTTGAATTCCAATATTGCAGCATATTCAGCGTCAGAACGCTGTTTCACAACCAGGTCAAATCGGCCTTCACCAGATTCGATATTAGACAGCACTTCATAATCTGCAAATCCCGAAACAAGTCCTGTCACAAAGCCGTGATAATAGCTTTCCTGCTCATCATGATAACTGATCGTAGTAAGCAGCCAGTGCCGCAGCTGCTTTTCCAGTTTTTCTGGTTCGCCGTAAATAATGGATTCGATGATATCCGTTCTGCTGTCTGCATTGATCTTCTTCTCAAACCAGGCACGAATGGTGTTTTTGTAAATGCTCTTTACCTCAGTGTTTGGGATCACCATTTCATAATAGGTCTCGTCGCCGATGGTTTCGTAGGCGGTCACTTTCAGGTATCCTGTAAAAAGCAAAAAGCTCCAGATGTACTCGCTGTTCACATCTATCGTTCCATAAGTGATATCCTCATAAATCTGTGCTCTGACAGGCGTGCCGTTTATCAGTTCTTCTATTGCATTTTTCGTCCTGTTGTTGGATTCTTCAATCAGACGCTTTACGATTTCGTTTGAACTGGTGTTAGACCAGTAGGGTTTGCATAGAGCAGAACTTTTTTCAGCTGCCTCTGACAGGTAATTCAAAACGCTCCACGGGTTATAAATATCAACATCGTTGAATTTGTAGCCATCATACCAATGTGCAATATCTGAGGATTTGTCTGTTAAATCATAGCATTCAAGCATGACGTTGATTTCTTCTTGGGTAAATCCGAAACTGTCATCAAATTTTGTGCTCATGATTGAAAAAATCTGAAGATTATTCAGTCCAGTAAAAATACTCTCCTTTGAAACTCTCAGGCAGCCTGTCAAAAACGCACGGTCAAGGGAGGGGTTGGTCTTCAGTGCTGATTCAAATACAGAACGAATCAGGTTCACCATATCCGTATAAAATCCCTGGTGGAATGCGTTTTCAAGCGGAACATCGTATTCATCGATCAAAATGATGACGTTCTTATTGTAATATTTCACCATTATGTCCGATAAAAATTTTATAGAATCAAGATAAAACGCATCCTCTGCTTTTTGAGTTAGGATACTGTGAAAAAGGTCTTTTTCTGAATCGGATATTTTGCCGCTTTTAAGGATGACCTTGTGTCTGTCATATTCTCTTGCAATCAAAACTTTGAACATATGAAAGGCATCTTTATAGCTTCCCTGTTTCATACTCTTCAGAGAAATGCTGATGACAGGGGATTGCCCCTGATACTGCATGCATTCGGGATATTCTGAAATCTTTAATCTATCAAACAGATACGCATTGCTTTCATCTGTCTTCTCAAAGAAGCGCTGAATCATGCTCATATTCAAAGTTTTGCCGAATCTTCTTGGTCTGGTAAAAAGTCCGACCTTTACCTTGTTTACAATCAAATCTTTTATCATGAGGGTCTTATCTACAAAATAATACCCTGAATCGATTACTTCTTTAAAATCCTCTATGCCAATTGGCAGCGGTTTTCTTTCCATCCTTTTCACCTCAAATTCTTATCAAATATCTTTTCTTCACGCCTTTACGATCTTACATCTTTTCTTATAACAAGCCACACCATACTTATAAATCGTCTGCACCTCATCATCTTCCAGAATCGCAGAATAGTTCATGCGTTCAATCTGTGCCAGAGCATCTGCACAGCCCTTGTCCATGTCGGCATCTTCGCCGTATTTGACCTCGATGATCATGCCGATTTCATCATCGGGAATTTTGATAACAATATCACTGTACCCATCGCCAGATTCCACATTGGACTTTACGATCCAGTCGTCCCGGTAGGAGAGCAGACCGAGAAGAATCCCGTGATAGAAATTCTCTTTCTTTGCAGCTTTTACATAGGTGTCACGAATGCTGATGGTTTTTCTGAGAAAGGCGGTAAACTGTTTCTGTGCCTCTTTCGCATTGCCGTCTGCAAACGCCTGGCAGAGCAAATTCAATGTGGAAGAGTCTTTCCGGCTGAAATCCTTGAACCATTCGTAGATCTGCCTTTGGAAAATCTTTCGTATTTCAAGATTCGGGATTGCCAGTTCATAGGTGTCATTTCCCAAACTGCGTCTCTGCGTGAGGTATCCCGTCATAAAAAGCGTGCTCCAGATGTTCTCAATCGATGTGTATAATTCAGAATAGGTCAGCTCCTGGTAAATTTCCTTTACTACTGTATCACCTGCAATCAGCGACTCGATTTCGGATTTTGTGGTGGAGTTCGCCATTTCAATGAACTTGCGAATAATATCGTTACCGCTGGAATTGATCCAGTATGCTTTCGGTTCGGCATCATCAGTATGAACAACAGTGTCACAATGATTTAGTACGTCCCAAGGACAGTAAATTTCTGTTTTACCGAATAAATATCCGTCATACCAGGCCTTGGTTGTTTGATATTTGTCGATAATACCATAATATGAGAGCATTCCTTTTACTTCCTCATTCGTAAATCCAAAGTAATCAGAGAATCTGGCGTCGGTTATCGAAAATACTTTGAGGTTATTTATACCGGTAAAGATGCTTTCCTTCGATATTCTCAGACAGCCGGTTACAATGGCAAATTCTGTGTTGTCATTGGTCTTTAATGCTCCGCCGAGAAAGATTCGTATGAAGTTGATCATATCATCATAGTAGCCATTCAGAAATGCCTTATCCAGAGGAACATCATATTCATCAATTAATAATATGACTTTTTGATTATGATGTTTGTATAGCAGGCGTGTCAGCGTGCGAAGTGAATTTTCCAAATCTCCTTCGTTCAGTGACATACTTCGGATTCTGTTGAATTGACCTTTTTCTACCAAATCAAGAACAGTACTGTCGGCTAAGTAACTGTGACGCTGATATTCTTCTGCAATAAGCTGCTTTATCATGCTATAAGCGTTTTCATAAGTGGAACCAGCTGCACCCTTTAAGCTGAGAAATACAACGGGGTATTTGTTCTGGTGCTTTTCGCAGATGTCGGAATGTCTGCTGATGGCAAGCCCCTCAAACAGCGATGCGTCCTGCCCGATCTCAAAGAATGTTTTCAGCGTGTCCATGGTCAGTGTTTTGCCGAATCGCCGGGGACGGGTAAACAGATTTGCATCCCCATGATTCCGGAGCAGGTCTGCAATGATCTCTGTCTTATCGACATAGTACATATCATTTCTGCGAAGCTTTTCAAAGTTTTCAACGCCGATGGGGAGCATTTTTCTTGTCAGACTCATCATAGAACTCCTTTCCTGATTTTTATTATTGTATATTATTATACCATAAAGCCGATAGAAAAGCAACAACGATGTCAGACGGATAAACCAAAAAGAGCCCGAAAACATTGCGTTTTCTGAGCTCTTTGGAAATTAATATTCAAATTGATCTACGCCGCCAGATTTCACCCTGCACCGTTTTTGACAGAAGCATACGCCAAGTTTGGCGATATTTTCGTATTGCTCATCTCTCAATGACGCTTCGTAGTCTTTTTCTTCGATCTGTTTCAAGGCATCTTCGCAGGCTTTTGTCATCTGATTGTACTTATCCACGATTTTGAATTCCAGTATGGCAGCATAATTCCATTTGGAGCGTTGTTTCACAACCAGGTCAAATCGGCCATTTCCAGACTCACGGTTTGAAACGACCATATAGCCATTGAATCCCGAAACAAGTCCCGTCACAAAGCCATGATAATAGTTTTCCTGTTCATCAAAACAGCTGATCGTATTTACCATCCAGGTGCAGAGCAGATCTTCCAGTTTTTCTGCATCTGCTTTCAATATTGCTTCCAGAATATCCGTTCTGCTGTCTGCATTGATTTTCTTCTCAAACCATGCACGAATGGTGTTCTTGTAAATGCTCTTTACCTCAGTGTTTGGGATCACCATTTCATAATAGGTCTCGTCGCCGATGGTTTCGTAGGCGGTCACTTTCAGGTATCCTGTAAAAAGCAAAAAGCTCCAGATGTATTCGCTGTTCACATCTATCGTTCCATAAGTGATATCCTCATAGATCTGTGCTTTGACAGGTGTGCCGTTTATCAGCTCTTCTATCGCATTTTTCGTTCTGTCGTTGGATTCTTCGATCAGACGCTTTACGATTTCATTGGAACTGGTGTTGGACCAGTAGGGTTTGCACGGATAATTTGGATTTACTGTGAGATTTTTAATGTGATTAATTGTACTCCAGGGGTTGTATATTTGCGTATCACTAAATAAATAACCATCGTACCAATCCTTGATTTCGTTCGCTTTATCCTCAAGCTTGTAATACTTCAAAATATCCGTTATTTCATCAGGAGTAAATCCAAATGAATCCGTAAACATGGGAGAAATGATAGTGAAAATATCCAGGTTGTTTAACCCTGTAAAAATACTTTCCTTTGAAACTCTCAGGCAGCCTGTCAAAAACGCACGATCAAGAGAGGGATTGGTTTTCAGTGCTGATTCAAAGACAGAACGAATCAGATTTACCATATCTGTATAAAACCCCTGGTAGAATGCGTTTTCAAGCGGAACATCGTATTCATCGATCAAAATGATGACATTTTTGTTGTACGCAGATGCCAGTAATCTGGATAAAAATCCGAGGGAAGTGTTATAGTCACTTTTCTCCGCTTTTAACTCGATGAACCTTGTCAGCCTGTCCAAATCGGTTTTTTCAATTGCATCATTCTGAAATAATACACTTTTGTGCCGCAGTATCTCAGCACGTATCAGATCTTTGAAAACAGCAAAAGCTTCTTCAAATGTCGCTTGTTTCATACTCTTCAGAGAAATGCTGATGACAGGGTATTGCCCCTGATACTGCATACATTCGGGATATTCTGAAATCTTTAATCCATCAAAAAGATACGCATTGCTTTCATCTGTCTTTTCAAAGAATCGTTGAATCATGCTCATATTCAAAGTTTTGCCAAATCTTCTTGGTTTGGTAAAAAGTCCGACTATTGTTTGACTTTCGATCAGCTCTTTTATCATCAAAGTCTTGTCGACAAAGTAATATTTATCATCGATCAATCGTTTGAAATCCTCTATGCCGATTGGCAATGGTTTTCTTTCCATCATCTTCACCTCAAATTCTTATCAAATATCTTTTCTTCACGCCTTTACGATTTTACATTTCTTCTTATAACAAGCCACACCATACTTATAGATCGTCTGCACCTCGTCATCTTCCAGAATCGCAGAATAGTTCATGCGTTCGATCTGCACCAGAGCATCTGCACAGCCCTTGTCCATGTCGGCATCTTCGCCGTATTTGACCTCGATGATCATGCCGATTTCATCATCGGGAATTTTGATAACAATATCACTGTACCCATCGCCAGATTCCACATTGGACTTTACGATCCAGTCGTCCCGGTAGGAGAGCAGACCGAGGAGAATCCCGTGATAGAAATTCTCTTTTTTCGCAGCCTTTACATAAGTGTCACGAATGCTGATGGTTTTCCTGAGAAAAGCGGTAAACTGTTTCTGTGCCTCTTCTGCATTGCCGTCTGCGAACGCCTGACAGAGCGTATTCAAGGTGGAGGAGTCTTTTCGACTGAAATCCTTGAACCATTCGTAGATCTGCTCTTCGAATATTTCACGAATTTCGAGGTTGGGAATTGCCAGTTCGAATTGTTTTCTCTCAGGGATACCACGTTTGGTAAGGTATCCTGTCATATAGAGTACGCTCCAAATATTTTCGATCGATGTGTACAGTTCAGAATAAGTCAACTCCGGATGAATCTCTTTTACCACCGTATCACCTGCAATCAGCGATTCAATTTCGGACTTTGTGGTGGAATTCGCCATTTCAATGAACTTACGAATAATATCGTTGCCGCTGGAATTGATCCAGAACGCCTGCGGTGACTTGTCCGACTCAAACCGAAGGCGGCTACAGTAATTCAACACGTCCCAGGGGCAGTAGATCTCTGTCTTTCCAAACGAGTATCCGTCATACCAATCCTTTGCGGTGGAATAGTAGTCTGACACACCGTAGTAATCCAGCATTTCTTTGACTTCGGCGTCTGTAAACCCGAAATACTGTGAAAACAAATCGTCTGTTATGGTGAACGTAGAGAAATTGTTCAGACCGGTAAAAATACTTTCTTTGGAGATTCGCAGACAGCCGGTTACAACGGCGAACTCTGTGTTGTCATTGGTCTTTAGTGCCCCGCCGAGAAATGTCCGGATAAAGCCGACCATGTCGTTGTAGTAACCATTCAAAAATGCCTTATCCAAAGGAACATCATATTCGTCAACGAGCAATATGACTTTTCGATTGTAATGCTTACACAGCAGGCTTGTTAGAATAGCTAAGCTGTCTGTGATATCCATCGGCTCTAAAATACAGTTCATTAGTTTCAGAAGATACTTTTTTTCTGTTTCTTCTAACTTGTCGCTATTTTTCAAATACGAATGACGTATTGCCTCAGCTGACATAATTGCACGGATTCTTGCTTTTGCATCTTCAAAGCTATTCCCAGCCGCACCCTTTAAGCTGATAAATACAACGGGGTATTTGTTCTGGTGCTTTTCGCAGATGTCGGAATGTCTGCTG
>OGPZ01001627.1_pt1 | contig 15446 bp, 7 predicted proteins | sample 1553111 | NCBI WGS metagenome assembly OGPZ01 (sample SAMEA2579968, study PRJEB22360) | human gut metagenome
CAGTATCTAAGAAGAAACTTGCTAAGGGTTCTGCTACAGTTACCGTAAAAGGTAAGAAGAAAGGTAGCACAAAAGTAACTGTTAAGATTGGTAAGAAGTCCGCTAAAGTAACTGTTAAGGTTAAATAATTAAATTACTGGTCTTATAAGATAATTTTTGGATGAGGACATTGCAGCTTGCTGCAATGTCCTTTTCTGTGTGCTTCTGTAGATGGTCAAAATGTGGTTCTTTGTTTCTGTTTTTGCGGCTCTTTGTCAACGGTTGGGGGAACTGAAATTATAATCGGAGGAATATCATAAAAAGATGTTTCTCCGATTTTTTGATGTCTAGAGAATACTATTTTTTGTTAAAATGTTTTTATATTGGACAATATTTACAAAAATTTGTAGGAAAATTCCAATAAATATACCACAAAAAAGATATAAAGTATTGTAAAATAGTAAAAATACACAAAAACACGTTGCAAGTATTTGAAAAAATGCTATAATATAAACAATATTGCATACAAAATGTATGCAATTATTACAAACGGAAGGAGGCTGCAGTGTAAAAAAATCGGCAGTTATTAAGACTGTCCAACAAAAAAATGGAGGAACGAGTATGAGATTAAAGAAATTAATTTCGTGTGTATTGTCAGCAGCGATGTTACTTACGATGACATCAATGCCTGTAAAAGCTGCGGATACAGCAGATACAGAAGCTGCTCATCAGTTAGAGACACCGACATACATTACGAACATAACAGGACCGGAGTTGGTCAAAGCAGGAATGGACGAGACAAAACTGCAGGCATTGATCGACAATGGCGGCGGAAAAGTAACAGCATATGTACATATGGGAAAAGCAGATGCTTACTCATGGATGTCAGCAAGAAGTGGATCTGTCAATGCATTTAGTGCAGATCATCTGACAAGTGACAGCTATATCGGTTCTGAATCCGGTGTTACGGTTGATGAAGCAAATAAGCAGGGTATAGGTGCATCGAACAAATATCTGCGTGCGGCAAAATGTACAAAACAAAGCAGCGGTAATTATATCCAGATCAATCAGGATGAAGAGCCGATTGGATCTGCAGCAACAGGAAACTATGAATTCCCGGCTTGCGGTATTACAACCTCTAAGATTCAGAAAGTAGTAAACTTCTCACTTTCTATTGCAATCAATACAACCAACACAGAAGCAACTCCTCTTGGATTTATCTTTAGTGATGGTACAAGCGTAACATTGAATACAGATGGTACGATCGCGGGCGTAAATGACTTTACGAAACCTGTTTGTGAAAGTGCTGCATTAGAGTCCGGTGCTGTCTCACCTGCACGTACACCGATGATTCAGATGACTGCAGCAGATGCACGTAAAAACTTAAAGAAATCAATTGATTATCTGAAGGCAATGGACACAAGCAGATATCAGGATTCTTCTGTAAGCGATCTGCAAAAAGCACTTACTACTGCCCAGGCTGCATATGATGTGACAGATAGCAAGAACTCTGTATACATCGCAGCAAGAAATGCACTGGAAAAGGTACATTGTAATATGCTTTTTAAGGATAGTACAGAAGCTGCTAATCCAAAAGAGTTCCGTGTACTTTCAAAAGATGAAGTTATTGACGAGATGGGTGTCGGTACAAACCTTGGTAACACTCTGGATGGTCATTCCGGATTTACTCCTAGTGAGACTTCTTGGCAGGGACAGGTTACTACTAAGAAATATATGAAAGCTCTTCATGATGCCGGATATAATACGGTTCGTATTCCGGTCACCTGGGGTAACATGATCAATGATGACGGTTCGATCAAAGAAGTCTGGATGAGCCGTGTTCAGGAAATCGTTGATTATTGTATTTCACAGGATATGTATGTCATCTTGAATGTTCATCATGATGATGTAGCAAAAGATGGTGGATGGCTTAATGTCGGATCTGATGATATCGATCCTATCGAGTACAAATACGAATTAGTATGGAAGACCATTGCAAATCGCTTTAAAAATTATGACGAGCATCTGATTTTTGAGTCAATGAACGAAGTATCTTGTATGGATTATGATGAAAGCATGAAGAATTCAGCAGATGCTACAAACTTTGACAGACCGATCATTATGAACTTCAACCAGTTATTTGTGAACGCAGTTCGTTCTACAGGATCAAATAACACAAAACGTTGGCTGACAGCTGTAGATCATTATGCATCTACTGGTACAGCAAGTGACTTCAAAATGCCAATAGATTACTATAACAAGGATAACCCAAGATTAATGTTTGCTGCACATAGATATTCTAAGTCTACAAATACATCATGGACGTATGCTGAAGCTACAGAGATGGTTTCACAGTTACAGAGTATGTACAAGAAGTTTGGCTCACATTATCCAATGTATCTTGGTGAATACGGTACGAGAAACCAGAAATTAAGTGGTTCTAAGACGGGATACAATGATGTAGAAAGAGCATGGTATTCTGAAATCATCAACAGAGCATGTCAGGTAAATGGCATTGTGCCTTGTGTGTGGGATCAGGGATATGGTAAAGATGATAATCCTTTGACTAAGACAGGTCTCTTCTCATTCTGGAATCGTGATGAGGCAAAGCCGATCTATAAGACAATTACAGATGGTATGGCAAGAGGTACTTTGTTAAAGGCAACTACAAAGAATAAATCAGGTGATTATTCTGATATTGAGAAAGATCCTACGATTACAGAGATTACAGATCTTACACCAAGTAAGACAGAAGTTTCTCTTACTATGGGTGAAAGAGAGACAGTAACAGCAACAGCAGCACCGGATTCTACAAATGATGTCGTTGTATGGAGCACAGATGATGACAGCATTGCGACTGTATTCAAAGGTGTAATTCATGCTAAGAATGTTGGTACAACAACAGTTCATGTATCATCATTAAGTGGATCTAAGACAGCAGATATTACGGTTAAGGTTTCAAGACCGGCTAAGAGCGAGACATCTGCCACAGAGATTAAGACAGATAAGGAATCTTACACGGTTAAGACAGGACAGAGCGAAAGCATTACTACAACAGTAGCTCCTGCAAATACAACAGATACACTTTCTTTCAAATCATCTGATGAAAGTGTTGCTACAGTAAGCGAATATGGTGTGATCACAGCAGTTGCAGTCGGTAAGACATATATTACCATTACTGCTGCAAGTGGCCTTACAAAGACGGTTCCTGTAGAAGTAAAAGAATTAGTAGATCCAACGAAAGCAAATATGGCTATCAATGTTTACTATAACAGTGCGGGAACAGATGGAAAATACAATACGATTGAGTATGGTGCTCCTGTAGAAGTAAGTGGCGACGGACAGTATACAGCTACATTTGATCTGTCTAAGGATCTTACAGCAGCAGGAAAGAAAGCCGGTATCACAACGATCAATAGTGTAACAGCTATTTATTTACAGGATTATGATGTTACAGTCGGAAATCTTGCCAGATCTAACATTAAGAAAGGTAAGATCAAATGGGATAAGATCACTGTAAATGATACAGAGATGACAATCACAAAGAATGGTAGTGATTCTACCGGAAAATCTATGATGAATGGTACAAAGATTGATACAGGTACACCGATCAATGGCTGGGATGGATCTGATATTGATGGTATTACTGTAGATTCTAAGACACATGCAGCAAGTTTTTCGACAATCAAAGATCCTACAAAGATCACAATTACATTTACTTTAGCAAATGTAGTCTTTAGAACAATTAAGTCTGCCAAGGTAGATGCTACAGATATCACAAGTAAAGAAGATGAAGTATTCAAGATGAATGCTGTTGGAGATCAGAAAGATCTTGCGGTCAATGTAGCACCGGCAGATGCAACTTCTAAAGTTACATTTGTATCAAGTGATGAGTCAGTGGTAAGTGTAGATAATACTGCAATAGCTCCTACAGCCGGTATTGCTACAGCTAAGCTTACAGCAGTAAGTGCAGGAAAAGCAACGGTAACGGCGTATACAAGTAATGGATTAAGTAAGAAGTTTACTGTTTACGTTGCAAAGGACATTGAGCAGGAACCAACAGTAACACCTTCTGCTAAACCAACAGTTTCGCCAAGTGCAACACCAAGTGCAGCACCTTCTACGGCACCAAGTAATCAGCCTAACCAGACGGGTACCACACCAACTATTCGTCCTTCACATACACCGATTGTAAGACCTACAGCAAAGCCTGTTGTAGCGAAGAAGAATGTATGCAAAAAGGTAAAAGCTAAGAAAACAAAAGTTACTGTAAAGAAAGGTAAGAAAGCAACTCTCAATTTTGCTGTAACAGCCGCAAAGAAAAATGCTAAGACAACAGATAAGATGACAGTTTCTGTAAAGAACAAGAAGATTGTTTCTGTTACAAAGAAGAGTCTTGCTAAGAAAAAAGCTACTGTTACGATCAAGGCAAAGAAGAAGGGCAGCACAAAAGTAACTGTTAAAGTTGGTAAGAAATCAGCCAAAGTTACTGTAAAAGTAAAATAAGATAAACTGTGACTGGAAAAGTCGTATTTGAAAAAGTTACGATTAGAAAAGTCATACTTAGAAACAATATGATCGGAAAAGCGGTGCTTAAAAAGCTTCGGTTTTATCACCGGGTTACCGTATGATCTGATCAGAACAAAAAACACCGACAGGAATGTAACTTGCCGGTGTTTTTGTTTTCTGCAAATGCTTGATAGAATTAATGCCATGTTTTGTTTTCAGTAAATGTTTTATAAACTTAATGTCATGCTTTGTTTTTTGCAAATGTCTTACAGAGTTAATATCATGCTTTGTATAAAATATATGTTATATACATCTGATTTATTGCTTTTTTGTATAGGTTTGATTTTTAGGATTATATATCCAACTGCTTTTACTTTACTGTTTTTTCTTGATTGTTTTCTTTTCTTTAACTGTACATATAAGTGTCTTTTTTCGATTACCGGCCTTGATCTGTATTTTTGTTTTGCCAATTTGTTTGCTATGGATAGAAAAAGTAATCTTTTTTGCACTAACTTTACAATTCTTGATCGTTGCAACAGATCGCTTCGAAGAAGTGACGTGAATCAGATCGGTTGTTTTTTTCTTATTGTTTTCATTTTTTATTGGAATGGATATTCTTTTGTTTTTTCTCTTTTTTAATGTCAATTGCTTTTTAGAATAAGAAATTTTTTTTAATTTATTTTCTACTATTACGAGCAAAGTTTTCTTATGAGAACCAAGCGTTAATGTAATGGTAGCAGAGCTTCCTTTGGCAGCTGAAGTCGGGATTGTGATTTTTAATTTCTGTCGCTGTAAGGAGGCAATAGCAGTTTTCTTGTTAGAAGAGCGAACATTAGGAGTAGCAGAAGCATTATATGTTAAGTAATATGTGTTGCCGGGTTTGGCAAGAAGCTTACTTTTGGTCAAAGATAAAATATCGGCTATTTTGATTTCATTAGGATTTGGTGTCTCAAAATCAGTTGGTTCCGGTGTGCTGATCGCACTGTTTGTTGCAGGAATTGCATTTATAAAATCCGGTGTGGTGGTACTGTTTGCTGCATTAGACGTAATTGGCGTAATGGATGTATTTGCAGCTGTAAAAGCTTTTGTTGCAATTGATACATTTACAACAGAAGCAGACATTGCTTTTGAAGTATTTGAGATACTTCCTGTACATAATAAAGATATAGTAAGTATACCGGCTGCAACCGGGTAATGTATAAAGTTCTTTTTCATAATGTTTGTAGTCATCCTGCTATTAGAAAAAGCAAGATGGTAACTCCTTCCTATATAATTAATTCAAAATTCAAAAGTTTGTATTGTTAAAAATCTAATATCAAATGTTGTACTACCTTTTCAAAATCGAAAAAAAGATCAATATATTTATTTACAATGGTATTACAATGTTCTTTTATAATTTCGCAGTCATAATCATGGGTTAGTTCATTTCTAATTTTAAGCATTTTCATCCATGCATCATCGGAAATCAGATCTGCTTTGTAAGCTTCTCTTAAAACTTCTCTTGGAGAGCCTGCCACAAAGCCGGTAATCTGAAAATATTGTATTAAAATGTCTTTCATTACTTTCCATGCCAGATCAAAGGTTATGCTGAATTTTGCACCCGTTCCACTAAGTACAAAAGAATCAGAAAGATCTCGCTGCTTCGCTCTCTTGCACATCCTTTGGCTCTTGAGCCGTATAAGATTATTTCCGTTGCACCAAATTGTTTGCTTAATTTGGCAACTTCTGCGATTACTTCTTCAACTTTCAAATTATCACCTTCTTCTATCATCAATCTTTTAATCCGTATCCTATCCTATACTATCATTACATTGAAAAAATAGCAAAAAAATGTTAAAAGTGTGTCAAAAATCCCCATAACGTAGAAAAGTTATGTTATAATGAAACATGCAAAAGAAAAGGGAGCGACTGCGAAGCAGGCATTTCCTTTTCATGCATGTTTCAACGAGCAAATATTTCTGCGAAGCAGAAAGGGGAGCACTGAAAGAGCGGATTTGCGAGTCTGTCTAGTGCAAAAGGAAAGGGGGATTTTTATGAGGAAAAATCTTATGAAAATATTTTGTACAGTCGTTGTATCGTCGTTTGTCGTGACAGGTGCTTTTGGAAGCAGTTCCTGGAATATGAAGAAGGCATTGGCTGAGGATTCTTCGGACGCAGATGATACTGATGCTGAAGAAGAGGACGACGATGAGGATGATGAAGAGGATGTCGAAGTAGATATTTCAAAGTGTAAAGTGACTTTTGATGAAGATACACATCCTTATACCGGTAAAGCAGTAAAACCGGAGTTTACGGTTTCTTATGTGGATGAAGATGGAGATGAAGTAGACCTTGAGGAGGGTGAGGATTATTCTGTCACATATTCTAATAACCGTAAGGTTTCTAAAAATGCAAAGATTAAGATCAAAGGAATAACGGATAATTGCACAGGAACGCTGGTTAAGACATTTACCATTTCAAAAGCAAAACAGAAGATTACAGCCAAAAACGTATCGGTATCATTAAGCAAAAAGAGTGTTAATCTTAAAGCGAAATGTTCTACAGGAACATTAAAGTATAAAAGCAGTAATACCGGTGTGGCAGTAGTAGACAGCAATGGAAAACTGAATTTGAAAAAGAAAGGTAAAACAATTATTACGATCAAAGCTAAAGCAAGCAGAAACTATAAAGTAGCAAAGAAGAAAATTACGGTTACAGTAAAATAATCCTGCTTAAAAAATAAAACAAAGAGGACAACGTGTTAATAAACATTGTCCTCTTTATTTTATGAAATAGGTAACTGTTCATATAGTAGTGGTGCATATAGCAAAGCACTGGCTTTTGCATTTTTTATGGAAATAGTTGCCTATAAATTATTTCGATTCGATTGGTTCATAGCCATCCGGAATTGTGATGTTTAAAGCTTTTGCATTTTCTGCGTTATACATTTTTGTAAGCTTTTTAGCAAACTGTACTTCCATGTCGCCGGCTTTCTTTTTGTTCTTTAAAATATCGTAAGCCATTTCACCGGTCTGACAGCCAAGGTTATAGTAATCAATAGAAAGCGTTGCAACACCGGCTACACAGATTCCCTTTTCGCCTGCGATCATTGGAATACCTGCCGGGATAGCGACATTTTTGATCGTGTTGACACTGGAAGCCATTGTATTATCAGTAGGAACGTAAAGAACATCGCATTCGTCGCAGGCTGTTGTTGTAACAGACTGGATTTCGTTGGAATCAGCTGCAGTATATTCTTTATATGCAATACCATCTTTCTTTAACGCCTCTTGCATTAATTTAGACTGATAAGCTGAATTAGGTTCTGAAGAACAGTAGAGAATACCGACTTTCTTTGCATTTGGAATGATTTCTTTTAATATTGCTTCCTGCTGGTCGATTGGAGCGAGGTCGGAAGTTCCTGATACATTCGTGCCGGTCTTGCCTTTCCAGTCTTTGATGTTTAATGCAGTAGCATAATCTGATACAGAGGTGCCGAGAATTGGAATATCAGCAGTTGCCTGAGTAGCTGCCTGAAGAGCTCCTGTGGCATTTGCAAGGATCAGATCTACATTGCTCGTTACGAAACCATTACAGATTGTAGAGCAGTTTGTAGATTCACCCTGAGCATTTTGCTCATCAAATTCTACATTATCCTTACCAAGTTTCTTTGTCAGTGTATCTTTAAATCCCTTTGTAGCAGCGTCTAATGCTTCATGCTCCATAAGCTGACAGATACCAATGGTATACTTCTTAGAAGAAGAACCATTTGAACCACAGCCCGTCAGGGAAGCAACTAAAGCGGTTGCTGTCAGAATAGATACGATTTTCTTTGAAATTTTCATAAATCCTCCTTATGTTTGCGTTTCAATGTGTCATTCCTATTATAGTGGTGGAAAAAAGAGGTGTCAAGAAAAACGGAATGCGGGGGGAGATTTGTATGAAAAACGGAATGTGAGGGATATTTGAAAGGAATATTGTCAGAGATACAAAAATAATGTTGCTGGAGGTAAAAAGACAATATTGTTAGGCATACAAAGGTTATGTTGCCGGGAATATAAACACAATGTGAGAGAATAACATTGTTTAAATGTGAGTGTATCCGATCACGCTGAAAAAAATGAATATTTTTATGAAAATCCGACTATTTTTGGGGAATTGACGGAAGTAAAAAAATAAATTAAGATAGCACGTAGTACATAGATTTTAAATGTATCTTATATTTCGAAATCAGTATGTCAGAGGTAGAAAAAAATTGGAGTAAAACTACAGGGAAGAAAAGGAAGAGAATATGTATAAAGATTATAAAAATACACCTTTATGGAATAGTGGGCTTTCGGAAGAAGAAAGATTACAATATCTGTTGCGGGAAGTGACATTAGATGAAAAATTTGCCTGTCTCGGTACAGGAAATCCGGCGATTGAAAGACTTGGGATTCCTGCCTTTGGTGTAGGCGGAGAGGGTGCTCATGGAGTACAGGCTCGTCATGACCAAAGTTATGATAAAGGAGAGCCGGTTGCAACGACGATCTTTCCAAATCCGATCGGTATGAGTGCTTCATGGGATCGTGAGTTGATCAAAGAAGCCGGTACCGTTGTGGGAACAGAAGCCAGAGCATTATATGAAGAAGGACTTCATGGAAGTCTGAGTCTGTGGGCACCGACAGTAGATATGGAACGCGATCCACGATGGGGAAGGACAGAAGAAGGTTATGGGGAAGATCCGTATCTGACAGCAGAAATGGCAGGTGCTTATGTGGAAGGTATGCAAGGAGATCATCCGCATTATTTACGCTGTGGTGCTACATTGAAACATTATTATGCGAATAATGTAGAGCAGGGAAGAACCTATATTTCAAGTTCTGTAGATCTGAGAAATAAATATGAATATTATTTAGAACCGTTTCGCAAAGTGATCACAGAACATCATGTCGAAGGAATGATGACAGCATACAATGAGATCAATGGAATACCATGTATGTTGTTGGATAATGATATTAAGCTGGCAAAGAGCTGGGGACTTGGCCATGTGGTCAGCGATGGTGGTGATGTCAACCAGACAGTACATTTTCATAAATATTTTAAACGTCATTCGGAAACAGTAGCGGCAGGCTTAAAAGCAGGAATGGACTGTTTTACGGATGATATGGAAATGGTAGAAGCTGCGGCAAGAGAAGCTTATGAACACCATATGATACAGATGGAAGATATCGATAAAGCTCTTTACCGGTATTTTCGGGTTATGCTTCGACTGGGCTTTTTTGACCGTGGGGGACGTAATCCGTATGAGCAGATTACAATGGAAGAAGTTGGTACAGCTCAAAGTCAGAAGGTTGCGCGCGATATCACGGCAGAATCCGTTGTGATGGTCAAAAATGACGGAATCTTACCATTAGGAGCACAAAAAGCAGCAGAAGATCATTGCAATCTGTTATCGCAGGATAGTGGCGATAACGTGTCTTCATCTCTCCAAAGCTATGATGTATCACAGAGATTGCACACGGAAAGAGAAAATGTAAAATCCAAGCTTGCTGTGATCGGACCGTTAAGTGATGTATGGTATAAGGATTGGTATTCCGGTGTGCCGCCATATTTCGTAACACCTCTGGACGGTGTGAAAAATGCATTGCAACCGGAATCACTGAACAGCCGGATTTCTGGAAAACAAAGTGTAACGGAGGGAAAACGGAACAGCCAGTCAAGTGAATTACAAGGTGTAACAGATGAAAGCCGGAATAGTCGGCTACAAGAATTACAAGGTGTAGCAGATGAAAGCTTGAATAGCCGGATCTATGAATTACATAGTGCAGTCAGTGGAAATGCTACAGTCAGAATCAAAGTTTCTACAGCCGTAGAAGAAAATGCTTATCTGGGATTGCAGTCGGATGGAAAAAGCATTGGACTTGTTTCGAAAGAAGCTGCAGAATCGTTTATCCTGACAGACTGGGGTGATGGCAAAGTAACTTTGCGTGCAAAGAGTAATGGACTTTTGTTGACAACGCAGGATGATGAGTCAATCGGTGAAAAGGGCGATATTCTAGCAGCCAAAGAAGAAGCATTCGGATGGTTTGTCAAAGAAATTTTTTATATAGAGAAAAAACAGGATTCGTATGCAAATACTTTTGCAGCTTCCATACAAAAATCGGATGCATTTGCTGAGAATGAAAATGTAGAACAGCCGGATACATTTGCGGAGAATGAAAATGTAAAACAGCCGGATACATTTGCGGAGAATGAAAATGCAAAACAGCCGGATGTGTTTGCTGAATATGAAAATGCAAAACAGCCAGTTGCATTTTCATTAAAAACATGGGATCAGCAGGGAATTTCCATTGATGAAAAAGGTGCGTTGCGAAAGGATAGAAATGCAATCGGTCTGCCTGTTAAAATAGAAGTTGTAGAGGATGGGATTGCGCAGGCTGCTATAGCTGCGAAAGAAGCAGATACCGTATTGCTTTTCCTTGGCGCAAATCCAATGATCACTTGCAAAGAAGAAATTGACAGAACCCATATTATGCTGCCGTATACACAGCAAAAGCTTTTAGAAGAAGTTTGTAAAGTCAACAGTAATGTGATCCTGGTCTTGATCAGCAGCGTACCATATGATCTTCGTATGGCACAGGATTGTGAAAATGTAAGAGCGATTCTGCTTTGCGCAGAGGGATCGATGGAACTTGGCAATGCTGTTATGGATGTGATCACCGGAAAGAAAAGCGTAGCCGGTCGTTTGCCAATGACATGGTACGGTTCTTTAGATGGATTTCCGGATATCAACGATTACGATATCATTCAAAAAGGAAGAACGTATCAATATTATGAGGGCAAGGCATTATATCCGTTTGGCTATGGCTTAACATATAGCGAGATGGAATATAGCGGACTGACAGTACAGTTAAAAGATTATACGAAACTTTTGGTTCAGGCAGAAGTTTCTAATATAGGGAAATATTGCTCGGATGAAGTGGTACAGCTTTATATCCGAAAGAAAGATTCCACTGTAAAAAGACCATTTTGCCAATTAAAAGGTTTTGAGCGGTTAAAGGATTTAAAACCGGGTGAGAAACGTAATGTTTCGTTTGCTGTACCATTGGAAGAATTAAAATATTACGATGTGATTGCAAAAGAAAAGTTACTTGAACCCGGTGAATATGAGATTTTGCTGGGACGTTCCAGCAAAGATATCCGCCAGTCGCAAAGTATAGTGTTAAATGGAACGAAAAGGCCTTGTCGTGATGGCTTTGCAACGAATGAATCAGAATGCTTTGACAGGGCACTTCATTATGTATTATGTTCCGGTCACCTCGGATATACATCGGTTTGTACAAAGAATGAGTCAGATACGATTATTCTGGATTATGAAAAAGTATATCTTTCTCATAAAGCAAAAGGGATTGTTTTGGATTTTTGGAAAGAACATACCTGTGACGTTGAAATCTTTATTGATGGAAAAAAAGTTGGGAAAACACATATTTCTGCACCCGAAAAGGAAGAAGAAAAACAGTTAGAAGCCGGAGAAGCAAATGGCGATGGTGCATTTGATTTTCACCAGAACTGGATCACACAAAGGCGCGAAATTGGTTTTTGTGAAATAGAGATTCCTTTGTGTGATGTTCCGGTTGATAAAGAATTTACATTGACTGTTTCGTGGAAAGGCAGAGGAAAAATTTGCACTTGGCGATTTGTCAACGATTAGATTAGTAGCTTCGGATCTTTCCGTTTTTACCAAATGAAACTTTACCAAGTGATTTGCTGTAGCGGTTGACGCGCTGAATGATCTTTGTTGCTTTTTTGCCTGTAGCCGGTGTTGGCTGGTAGTTATTGATTCCGCTTGATGAAGATACACTGCAAGGGATGATCTTAATGCGATTGGTTTTCTTTAATGTATCATTTTGGAAAACAAATGTCTGCTGATAGATCATGGTATCTTTGTCCGGTGGGTTGGTATTGCCGCCAAAACAGAAATTTGCAAGACTGTATACGATATAAGCACTCTTGTATTTTTCAATTCCCTGCAGAACGTGCGGGTGATGACCGAGTACCAGATTAGCACCATGATCGATCGCATAATGCGCTAACGTTTTCTGGTCTGCATTTGGCGTATACGTTCTTTCGATTCCACAATGCATGCTGACAATGATCAGGTCAGCTTTTTGCTTTTTCAATTTGCGGAGACCGCTTTTGATATAATTTTTGCTTGATGAAACACCATCCAGCCCATTAACGGCAACCATGCCGATCTTTTTGCCTTTTGTTTTATAAATGGTTGTTTTACCATAAGAAGCAAAAGGCATTTTTTGTTTCCGAAATGTTTTGATCGTGTCCCGGTAACTGCCCTCGCCATAGTCCCGGCAATGGTTGTTGGCAAAAGATACGGATTCTACAGATCCCTTTTGTAAAATTTTCAAATAGGAAGCATTTCCTTTGAACGCAAATGTTTTCGGAGCGCGGGTAGTCCGGTTTGTCAATGTGCCTTCAAAATTAACAAGCGTCATGTCATCTTTTTTAAAAATAGGCTTTACTTTCTTTAAAAAGTATGACGGATTTTTCTTCTCACGGTATTTCGCATAGAAATTGACACTTGCCGGAGATTTGATATCAGAGCCTAATGTGCAATCACCGGCAGCACTGATCGTAATTTTGGTAAGTGAAGATTTTGAGGATGTTTGGCTGCTTTTTTTCGTAGTCTGGGTTGTTTTCACTGATGCAGAACTGCCTTTTTTTACAGCCGGAGTGGTTTTAGCTGACGCAGAACTGCCTTTATGTGTGGTCTGAACTGTTTTGGTTGATGTAGAACTATCTTTGCGTGCGGTTTGAGTCGTTTCAGATGATGCAGAACTGTTTTTTTGAGTGGCAGTTGGTGTTGCATGAACTGCACAAATTGGTGCTGCAATAATACTTCCTGCAATAAGAAAGGATGTCAACCGCGTTAAAACTGTTTTTTTGTTTTGGGTAATTATTTTTCTCATAACTTCCTCCTGAGTAGTAGTAATATGTACTCTCGGTATTTTCTCAAAATAAATCCTTTCGGATGGATTTCCGATATGGTAACTCTAAAATCCATTTCGAAATTTTTCGTTCAGAAGATTTTGAGAGTACATTGATTTTTGCCTGAAAATTGATCTGACAAATGAAAGAGCAAATCCGCTCTTGCAGAGCTTTCTTTTCTGCTACGCAGAAATATTTGCTCGTTGAAACATGCAAGAAAAGGAAATGTCTGCTGCGCAGCCGCTCCCTTTTCTTTTGCATGTTTCATTATAACACAACAAATATAGTAATTATACGATAATTTTACAGTGATTGAAATGAGAGAAGGTTGATTGGGATCGCTTTGATTTTGTTTTATATGAAAATGCCATGAAATAATTGAAAAAATACGAAAAAACACTTTTCACATGAATAGATTGTATGTTATACTAATTCATAGCGACATGGTAGAGGGGCGTATTGCGTCCATAATCAATCTGCTAAAGTCAAAGGTACGATTCGTGCAATTTCCTGCTTGCGGGGAACTACACTGGTGTCGTCAATTTATTACATTTCTAGGAGGTAAATTATCAATGGCAAACAAATGGGTATATTTGTTCAGTGAAGGTAATGCTAACATGCGTGAACTTCTTGGTGGTAAAGGTGCAAACCTTGCTGAGATGACTTCTTTAGGTCTTCCTGTACCACAGGGATTCACAATTACAACAGAAGCTTGTACACAGTATTATGAGGATGGAAGACAGATCAACGATGAAATTCAGGCTCAGATTACTGAATACATCGGAAAGATGGAAGAGATCACAGGTAAGAAGTTTGGTGACAAGGAAAATCCACTTCTTGTATCTGTTCGTTCAGGTGCTCGTGCTTCTATGCCAGGTATGATGGATACTATCCTTAACCTTGGTCTTAACGAGACAGTAGTAGAGACAATTGCTGCTAAGTCTGGTAACCCACGTTGGGCTTGGGATTGCTACAGAAGATTCATCCAGATGTACTCTGATGTAGTTATGGAAGTTGGTAAGAAATATTTTGAAGAGCTTATCGACAAGATGAAAGCTGACAGAGGCGTATCTCAGGACGTTGACCTTACTGCTGATGATCTTAAAGAATTAGCTGGTCAGTTCAAAGCTGAGTATAAAGAAAAATTAGGTGAGGACTTCCCGGATGATCCTAAGGAGCAGTTAATGGGAGCTATCAAAGCTGTATTCCGTTCTTGGGACAACCCTCGTGCAAATGTATATCGTCGTGACAACGACATCCCTTACTCATGGGGTACTGCTGTAAACGTACAGTCTATGGCATTTGGTAACATGGGTGATAACTGTGGTACCGGTGTTGCATTTACTCGTGACCCTGCTACAGGTGAGAAGAAGCTCATGGGTGAGTTCTTAAAGAACGCTCAGGGTGAAGACGTAGTTGCTGGTGTTCGTACTCCAATGCCAATCGCACAGATGGAGCAGGAATTCCCAGAGGCATTTGCTGAATTCAAGAAAGTTTGTGAAACATTAGAGAAACATTACAGAGATATGCAGGATATGGAATTTACTGTAGAAGACAGAAAGCTCTATATGCTTCAGACTCGTAATGGTAAGAGAACAGCTCAGGCTGCTCTTAAGATCGCTTGTGACCTTGTTGATGAAGGTGCAAGAACAGAAGAAGAAGCTGTTGCAATGATCGATCCTCGTAACTTAGATACACTTCTTCATCCACAGTTTGATGCGGCTGCATTAAAGGCTGCTACTCCTGTAGCTAAGGCACTTGGTGCTTCTCCTGGAGCTGCTTGTGGTAAAGTTGTATTTACAGCAGAAGACGCTGTAGAATGGGCTGCTCGTGGCGAGAAGGTTGTACTTGTTCGTCTTGAGACATCTCCTGAAGACATTACAGGTATGAAGTCTGCACAGGGTATCTTAACAGTTCGTGGTGGTATGACATCACACGCTGCCGTAGTTGCTCGTGGGATGGGGACATGCTGTGGTTCTGGGTGTCTTAGCATC
>OGPZ01001628.1_pt1 | contig 15434 bp, 18 predicted proteins | sample 1553111 | NCBI WGS metagenome assembly OGPZ01 (sample SAMEA2579968, study PRJEB22360) | human gut metagenome
CAGCTTTTGCCTGTTCTTGTGCATCCTTTACTAAGTCATCATACCTTTCATTGAAGAACTCTTTGTTGCTTTCCAAAGCTTCTTTAGCATCTTCAATATCTGTCCCAGCATCAAAAGACTTCTTCACTTCTCTTGTGGCTCTTTCTTTGCTATAACCTCTATTGATAAAGTCTTGAAATATTAGTTGCTTTCTTAAGTTTTCACCTATATCAGATTCATCCTTAAGTGCTTCTTCTTGAATAGAATCAAGGTAGTTTAATGTCTGTTCAAACCTTCTTACTTCATCAGGTTCTACATCAGCATTTAGTACTGCATCAATTCTTCTTTGTCTCTCATCAAGCTTTGCCTGTATCTGTTTCTCAACAGCTTCAGCAAAGTCTTCAGGAGTCTTAATACTTTCTAGTGTTTCATCATCAAGGTCAGGGAAGATACTCTCATCAGCCAAGGCTTTGGCAATGGAAGAGTAGAAGTTAGAATTGGGAGAAGTACCATCCTTGTCATCAGGGGTATCTTCCTTTTCTTGATGTTCTTTATTCTCTTCACTACCTACGCTCTCTGGTTCAGTAAATAAATCATCAGGATTTACATCTTCTTCCTCAGTAGTCTTATTTTCTTCTTCACCCTCTTTGTTCACAGGTGAGGGTTCCTGTGTTGTTTCTTCTTGAGCATCATCTATGAACAGATTTTCAATTTCTGATTCAGATAAGATGAACTCATCACTTAATACTTCTGCCATAATTACTTCTCCTCTAGTTATTATCTGCTGCAAAGGTAAGTAGAAGTTCTCATGTGGACAAGGTACCAAATGAAATCATTAGCATACCTCAAATAAATTACTTATTTACTGCATAAAGAAAGGGGTATAACCTTTAATAGTTACACCCCTTTAACCTTACATCATATTAAAGTATTTCCATACTTTACATCCCTCTTTGAAGTCATCATCCTTGAACCAGAATGAGTAGCTGATTGAGGGATTATACCTCTGTATCTTTCACAGATTTCCTTAGCTTTAAGCATGTCAAACTTTTCTCCAACATACTTTCTGCCACCTTCTGTATGGAACATCTTAGATACTGTATACTTGGCATAGGAATCATTGAAGTGTTCAGAACCTTCTCCACCTTCAATCATTTCAACAAGTTTCTTCTTCTCTTCATGGTTCATGTTCTTCACCATGTCAATAAAATCAGATTCACTGTTGTGTCTGTTGATGTAGAAATCATCAAATCTTCTCATGTCCTCTTCTTCAAAGAAGTCTCCATAATCTGAATCTCTCATTCCTCTACCTCTAGCATACTTAGTATTGAAGTGTTCCTTCATGTTTCTCATGAAGTCCTCATCAGACATTCCTTTACCCTTACTTCTAAGGTATTCTCTCATTAAAATTTCATCCATAGTACTAGTTATTTAGCTGTTAGTATTTCTTTAAACCCAAGCAGGTCACTCTCATTAAACACTAAACTCTTATCTGTCAATGGTACATTAAGCTTAATCAGACCACCACCTATTTCAACATCACCCATGAATGGAGTTTTCATCTTGAATGGATTACCTGAAACAACTGATTCAATCATTTCTTCAAGTATTCCTTCTATCTCAATGTTTCCATTCTCATCAGCAATTAGGTCAAGAGCCTTATCAAGTTTTGATAGATTCTTGTTAAGTGCTCTGGTTATCAAAGGCTTGGTAAATCCTATCATAGGATTAGTCTTAGCAAGTGACTCTACTTGAGCCACTAAGTAAGATTGTAATCTTTCCTTTAGTTGAGGTATAGTTATCATAATCACATATTAGCTTTAACAAATTCTTCATAAGTCACAGTAGGATTCTGTTTACTGAACTCCCTGAACTTTCTGAACATTTCCATTTCCCTGTTAGTAGTATCTATAATCTTTCCCTTAAGTTTCTTTACTATCTTCAACTGTTGTGATAGTAGTTCCTTACCCTCTTGGGTATTCTCAATCCTTGCCTTAACCAGACTAAGGATTTCAGCTTGCACAAGACCTTGTAGCTTATTATATATGTCTACATAGTCTTCATCCTGAAACAACATATTCTTCTGTTCATTTGTCATAGGTTCAATTTCTGTATCTATTTCATCCCAGATTAGTCTTTGTGGAGCAGATTGCTGTACAGGTAACTGCTGTTGTTGTCTTTGTTGTCTTGCAGTTTCAAGTACTTGTTTCTGTCTCTCCAATAATTGTAGTTGTTCATCTATACTAGTGCTAACATTAGTACCTAGTAGTGGGTCTCCACCACCTAATATCACCTGATTAATTGGTATCATAACATATAAGAGTTAGTGTTTAAAAAGTGAGGGGGATATACCCGCGCATGTGCTTATGTTGCAGGTGTAGAAGCAGCAGAGATTACCCTAGGGCAACCATACTGATTTGCTCCTACATAACCAGTAATAGTAGGTTCATTAGGTAAACAAACCTGACCATAGATAACATTACAAGTCTTTCTGTCTGTATAGTTGATACCAGCAGTGAATGCTCTATCAATTTCACATTGGATAAGCTTGTCTTGGTAAGGTCTTATAGCTGAATTAATAGCTACTTGAGCCTTAAGGTCTGACAGTTCCTTCATGATACTGTCATCAGCATCTCTTTGAGACTTGTATAGATTGAAAGCATCCTGTTGCTGTCTAGCATTCAGTACATCAAATCCATCTCTTGTGCTCTTATACAGACCAAAATCTGCATCTACTTGACTCTTATAAAGACCAAACATTTCACTGTCGATAGTTTGTCTATCTTGGAATCTTTGGTTTTGTTGAGTCAAAGCCCAGTTGTATAGACCACCTTGTAGTGCAAGTGTATCCTCACAGCCTTTTTCCCATGCTTGGAAAGCAGTAGGAGCATTCAGACCATTAGACATTCCTTCAATACCATTAACATTGATATTGGTAGAACCACCACCAATACCACCAGCTGCACCACCAAGTAAACCAGCTCTCCTGTTACCAAATAAAGCCCATGCACCTAGTGCAGTACCAATGATACCTAGTGTAAGACCAGCATTTGCCTTACCATTTATGTCCCTTTTGTTAGGTCCATAGTAACCATCCTGATGTTCTACAATCTTTTCTTTTATAATAATTGAAATTAATTGTTTCTAATTAGTTTATTCTCTCTTTGTAAGCTTACAGGTACAAATTTAAGTAGAATAAGTCAGGATGCACAACAATGCTAAAGCCCCATATACCATATTGATATACAGGGCTTTAAGTTAGCATTATCTTACTAAAGGACAAAAAGAAAGGGATACTAATAAGTATCCCTAACATTAACACCTATATCATCAAGGTGTTTATAATATACATGAACTATCTTGTTATAGATATATGTTATCACATATGCATCTACCTCATCATTATCTTTCTGTGGATTATAACCTATGTGTATCCATAAGTTATTCTTTATATGTTCAGCTTCATGTACTATACTACTTCCACATTTAGCATTCACTGCAACCAGTGATGCACCATGCTTGCTTATAGTAATAGCCCTAGCCTCAACATCAATTTCTTCATCAGGTATTATACCCCTTAACTCTTCCCATTTATCAAATATAAGCACAGTCAGCTTATAATCAAATATGGGTATTATCATGTTCTTCTTTGTTATCATATCAACCTCACATTTCAACCTTGTTTATACTTCTTTATGAACTCATCCAAGTCCTTCTTGCTATAACTTAATTCTTTGAAACCTATTTCATGTTTTCCTTTAGGCAATTTGCCAGTTCTGACATAGTTGTCAAATGTAGCTCTACTCATATTTAAGTACCTGCAAGCAGCATATTTACTCATTCTCTTCTACTTATCAGTCAATCTCTTCAATGTATCAACTAACTCAATAGCTTCACTGTCACTGATATTAGAATTACCAGCATCAATATCATCTACTAACTTCAATAAATACTTCTTAATCAGTTCAATCATTCTTCCTTCCCCCATACTTTTGATGCAGATATAATGCAAGAAAAGCAAAAATACCTGCTATAATTAGATATAGTAATAGTAACATACCGTCTTCCAGTGGTATGCCAATGTACATATCTATTGTTGCTACAATCTTGTGAGTTAGAATGTAATGAATGAACATTCTGTGATACTTACAAAACTTATACACTATACTAGATATGTACATTGGAACTAGAGTTAAGAAACTAGTACCTGCAATGTAATTGAGTTCATCAACATACACATCAAAGTGAGCAAGTATAGCATTCAATAACACTATGGCTGCTATGATTATGGGTACATACTTTACACACAATAACTCTAACTTATACATTCTTTTATTCATACCATTCACTTTTTCTTCTTAGTAGACTTTGCTTTAGCTTTTGGTCTATAAGAAGTTGTTCCATTCATTGGTTTAGCCCTTCCCATACAGTTACTCTATTTTAATTGTTAATGATTCACCTCTTACACTAGCTCTAAGCATCAAATGATATAGTTGTTGAAAGGTAGATGTTGAGTTGATTACCTGTCCCTTAATCTTGTTGTCACCTACTAAGATACAGCCTAGGGTATCAGCTGGCTTATTACCTACATGAATTAATACTCCGGAGTAACCTTTGACCTCAAGAAGTCTTGGTAATTTGCCTCCACAGAATTTAGCCCATGACCTGTCCTTAAACTTAGGACTAACTGTGTTCATATCAATCTTGTAAGTACCTGTAGGTATTGCTGTCTCTCCATATAGCTTTTTAGATGCTATTTCCTGTACAGTCATACTACTTGTAAGTCCCCTGTCAGTATCTTCAAGAGTATCACATTCATATACTCCATTTACATACAGCTGACCTATTGTGTAATTAGGTCCTTTAAATGTTCTCTTTAGTACTAGTTCCATTTTCTAATATTACCTTATAATCACCTTTTCTTAATTGACAACTCAAATCTGTACACATTATTGTCATTAGGTTAAGTACTTGCTTCCTAAGTTCTTTAACTTCTTCTTCAAGATAATCACTTCTCTTAAGAGCTTCATCTAGTCTTTTCTTATTATCATCAGATAACTGTTTATAGAACTCCAATGACTCCTTCATGTTAGCTATCAGGTTGCCATCTACCTCACTGTTGTATTTTTTTCTAGCAAAAAACCATGAAGTCCAACCACTAATTAAAGTAGTTAGTAGTCCTATGGCACCTGTAATTATTATACCCATATCTATCATAACATCATATCAATAAACTGATAATGTAACTAATAGCAGAAGTGAGACTTCCACCAACATAATAAGCAACATCCACTAAGTCAGGTTCAGTATCTAATCTATACTCCTTGTACAAACTGAGAATTAAAAATACTGTAAATACCATACCCATACATAAGGCACCATAAGGTTGAGCTAATGCTATTAACCAAGCACCAACTAGGTAGTGTAGTATCTTGTCACTGCCTATTCTACTAATAAAATTATTAAGTACTTTCATTTTAATCTATTATTTGTATATACTTTTGTATCTTTTCTTCTACATAAGGATTCAACTCCCTAGTGGTAACTTCTACTACAGTGTGCTTTCTCTGAAACCATCTAAATAAGAAGAACTTCTTAGGTGGATTCACAGTCTCCCTTTTACCATTTATAAAGGTATGTCTCTCCAATGTAACCTCTGGTTTTAATGCTATGGTACTAGGATACTTCATATGCAAGTGAGTCTTAACCCATTTGTCTCCAACTATGGTATCCAGCTTGAAATTATTCACAAAGATAGTATCTTTTAAATCCAAAGTATCAGCCTTACTTGCTGTAAGTAACTCATATTGTAACTGTTGAATATGCTTATCTTTGATTCCTAACTCCTTTCTGGATTCATTCAGCTTCTTGACAATAGAATCATTGAAGTAATTCAACTGTTCTACAGTTAGTTTGAAGACTCTATTATCATCCTTTAGTCCACCTAGTTGAGCATCATATGCCTTAACATTCTCAACAGAGGTATTATACTTTTCTCTCAACTGTTTATTGGTGTATAGCAGGTAACCTGCACCTAACATCAATATTAGTATTAAACTTATTGTCCATTTCATAATTTATTAACTAGCCCCTCCCCTCACAGTAAAGCCTTTACCAGTGGCAATAGCAATCTCATCGGAAGTAAGGGAATTATATACTGTTGTGTTTAAAGATATAATATGTGTACCTGTCACAGTAGTAGCATTATTGAACATGTATAACACACATTCCTTGGTTATATTAGGGCTAACAATATTAACACTAGTACCAAGATTCTTTATCCAAACCTCTGTGATATTCTTAGCACCATTACCATCTAAGAATTGATTAGTATTGGTAACACCTTCAATATTAATAATACCATTAATCTTATTAAGCTTATTACATGAAAATGCAAATCCTTGTAAAGTGGTTGTTTTTAATTCATTAATAAGTGTAACCTCCTCAAGTTCATAACATCTGTTGAATGTATAAGTAGAAGTAACAGTTTGTCCTAAAGTCTTAACGGTGCAAGTTTTAATATAACTACAATCACTAACTAGAGAATCTATATTTGTAGTAATAGGTAGATACACTTTTAAATCTAATAACATGGAAGCAGCAAACATCATTTGAGCATTAGTTACTTTACTGAAATCAGTAATACCATCTCCTGAAGCAGCAGTACTTACTCCACTAAAATCAGATAGGTTATTATTAAATGCAAATGCTCTACCATTACTTTGTGTAAATGTCCAATTACTAAAGTCTACATTCCTAACAGAAAATAAAGACTTCTGATAATTTACAGCTTGATTGTCATTTGGTGGAAGACATCCATTAGCATACATAATACCACCAGCATTGTTATCTCCTAATAATTGATATAAATTCTTAGAAGTATCATGAACACTAACACTTCTTTGAACACCTCTTAAAATATCATTTATCAGATAACCAAGACCTTGTTCATTAAGATAATCCTCAATAACTCCACTAGAACCACCACAACTAATAACACTAATCTTAGTTGGATAATCACCAAAGACAGCATCACCAACTGTAACACCCTTTGCTTCTATGGCTGCCTTTATAGCAGCCTTAGTTTGAGCAAGTTTATTTAGTTTATCAACTGTTGTTCCCATTATATCACCTCTCCATTTATAGTATCTAACACTGAATTGATGTTACCAACAGCAGCAGCTATTTGTTCAGTTACATAAGTCTCTGTGGCATAATCACCTGCTGGTTGAATACCTAGTTGTACTAATGTTTTAGTACCAACTAATTCTACATCTCCAATCTTTGGTTTATTTGGTAAGTCCTCATAATTTGTAGTTCCACCACCACCTGTTGGTATATTAACTGTTACAGGAGTAGAACCATTATAAGTAGCTTTTACTGCACCTGTGAAAGTAAGAGCAGCCATAGTAGAACCACTACTATCAGGATAAGTAATCCAAGCAGAACCTTTCCACCAGAAAGGTTTATTAAGAGTAGTATCCCAATAAATAAATCCTACATCTTTATTTGTTAAAGCTGGTCTATTAGTTGTAGTTCCTATATTAGCAATATCTGTATCATATATTGGAGCAAAAAGACAATAAATACCTTCTATTCTAATAAGTTTAAAATTATAATATTTATTAGCTTTCAATCTCATATAATTCCTTATCCCACCCATGAGTTTCATAGTAGAAGCAAATGATATAGTAGTATCAACAGTTGGAATAAATATAATATCTACTGATTGAAAGTTACCTAATATGATTCCAGAAAGATTAATATAAGTATTATCAGTATTACTTTTAATAATTATTTGATTAGCTGTTGAATTAATATTAAGTCCGTCTAATGTAGTAGGAGCTTCCTCATTAATAACATCAATTAGTTGATTAGTACCATATCTAACTTTAGAATTATATTTATAAACAGTAGGATAAACTTTATGATTACTATCAGCAGCTAAAAACGCAGCATTGTTACAATCTATAAATCTAACAATACCTTGTTTATTTTCTGAACTTGTAAACCAAATTCTAAGTTCTTCTCCTTTTACATCATAAAAATCAAGCCTTTCATCTTCTTTTAATATTCCAACAAAAGAATTAGTTATATATTTTATATATCCTGTAACAGTAGCAATAGGTCTATAATTATCGTGGTCTAAACGAACAAATCTATTATTTTCATTATTAGATAATATAGTAATATCCATATTGAAATTAACATTTTCTCTATGTTCATTAGCACCTACCCAAACAATAGGTTCAACAACAGAAGTTGTATGCTCTGGAACAAATATTTTAGCATTAAATGATATATTATAATTTTCAGTTCTACCCGCTAAATGAGGTGCAGCAGTAGATGAATAAGTTTGAACTAATACACAAAAAATATTCTTATTTGTAGAACCAGTATCTTCTACAATAATATCAACATTTTTACAATGAAGATAATCCGTAGTAGTAGCACCATCACTTAATAAAACATGACAAGATGTTCCAACTGGATTTTTACCTTTAACATGAACTTTACTATTAGATAATCCACAATAATAATTTCCCCTATGAACATTTTCATAAGTACTAAATAAGTCATTATTATCACCAATTTCTATAGCTATAGGATATCCAACTTTAGTAGCTTTTACTTTAACAATAGAATCACAAAATCCTCTACCTATATTAGTATTACTAAAATTTCCACTATAAAGTCCTCTACCTACATTTATTACTTCAAAATTAAGATAAAAGTTTTTACATTCGCCTAAAGTTCTAATAAATATTATACCTTTAACTTTATCTACTATTTCGGCTTCATATTTACATTCATATGTAATATTATTAATATTTACATGTGAACAATTAGTAAAACAAATAAATTCATATAGTTTATCAACTATAGTATCATATTCTATTATATCATATATTTTAGCACCATTACCATTAACTATAAAAGAATTACAATTATCTATTTCGATAAACCCATTAGCATATCCATCAGGATTAGTAGTATCTATATTATAAGTTTTATTTTCAAGTTCTATTTGAACATTATTAGCAGCAATTGTAAATAACCAATGTATAACTTTTGTATCATCTTCTGATTCAAACCATTTAGCATAAGCTATTGTGTTATTAATATTTCCAAGTGGAATAACATTGATAAATTTACCGTCAGTAATATGAGTTTTATTAAATGTAATTGTACCATTAGATAAAGTGCCTCCTTCAAATTTTAGCACACAATTGTCAGGAATATTAATACTAGAACCATTCAAATCATAATCATACTGAATAATATATATAGTATTACCAGTATTAATCATGTCTTGAGTAAGTATGTTCTTATTTCCTATTATGTTTTTCCTAAGATATATTCTTCCAAGTCCACTAAATTCAGCTGGTGAGTAAGTTTTATTTTTTAGTTTGAGCTTATCATTTATAGATGTTAAGTCCTCTTCATCAGGACTATTGGTAATTTCATTGTTAACAACAAAATCACTCTTAGGTATTAACTCTATCCATTTAACACCATCATAACTATATTCAACAGCATCATCAGTTACTCTAAGTTGAGGAGTTAATCCATTATCACCATCTATACCATCAGCTCCTTCTGCAACAACACCAGTATCAGTAGTTCCTATCCACCAGTGTTTATTAGTACCTATAAATGGTGTGAGACCATTATCTCCCTTACTACCTTCTTTTCCTCTTGTGGGTTTACCGGTATCTTCTCCATCAATAATCCAAGTATCATGGTCACTGATTTCAGGTGGATTACTTCCACCATCACCTAGTAAATGCCATTTGCCTTCTGTGAAGTATCTTAGCTTCTTCTTATCAATCCATAGTTGATTTATACCGGGAGGGTTGGCTGATTCTATTATAGTATTAAATCTTCTCATGTTGTTTAGTTATTAATCATTATACCTGCTGTCTTTAACTTATTTAGTATGTCATTGATAGTACTTACCACAGTAGTTAATTCAGCATCAGCTGCAAGTGCAGCTACTCCACTTGCTCTCTTTACACCACCTAAAGTAGTAGTTGTAGCAGTAGGCAATGTGTAAAACTCTGCTGGTTTGTCTGTAATATCATTCCAGCTTACTTCACCTGTATCACCAATAGTAATCCATTTACCATTAGTGAAGTACTTGGCTGTACTCCCATGCAACCAAATTGCATTGGTTGCTGGAGGAGTAGGTTGTTCTATAATTGAATTAAAGTGTCTCATAATTATTTACTTGTTGTATTAGTTCTTTTCCTAAGTGCTGCTCTCTTAATATCTGCATCCTCTTCATCCTTAGACTTCTGATGCTTCAATTTATCTCTTTCAAGCTTCATCTTTTCATCAAACTGCCTTATCTTCTCTTCAAGGTTAGCTCTTGCTTCTTCAGTGAATCCATCTGGTGCAATACCATCTTCTCCAATATCAGTAGCCTTAGCTTGTGCACCTATAAGAGCAACTTGAATCTTAGTCTCATTATCCCTTACATTCTGTGCATCCTTCATTTGAAGTTCAGCTTGCTTTTGCTCCAGTTGCATTTGAGCTGCTTGCTGTTGAGCTTCAAGTTCCTGCTGCTGTGCTTGAGCTTGCCTTTCTCTTATTTCCTTTTCGTCCTTCTCAATCAATCTTTGCTTTTCAGCTAAGCTGCTTGAAGTATATAGTTTGGTAATAGTGGAGAATGAAAGAGTCTGTGTTTGAAGTGCTGCCTGTGCAAGAGTATCAAGTTTGGATTGAAGTTCTTGAGTACCATTACTGTTATCAACAACCAGTCCATAATCTGCTTCTGCAAATTCATCACCTTCAATTTCCATTACTCTCATTGAAGTATCAGACAAGATGTATTGGAACTTCATGCTTCTACCTCTAAGAGCTATCTTGGCTGTCTCAAGAAAGCACTCAAGTGCTCTCTTCTTGACGTCATCATGAATAGTGAATAACCATTCAGTAATATGACTTGATTGTAAGGTAGCTCTTTCTACACCACCTACAGTTTCCCTATTACTAATCTGACCCTCTCTTTGAGGACTAATACCAGCAACTTCACTCATTTCCATCTTGATGAACTCAAGCAAGTTAATCTGTTGCTGTATGTAGTTACCCATATTGGTTTCAATAATACCCTTTGAAGCATTATTCATACCACCTGCAAGTTTACCTGTTGAAGCACCAATAGTACCTTCCTTGAAGGAGTCTGTTACAGCAATATGATTAGTCTTTGCAAAGTATATCCATTTCTCAACATCCCAGTCTCTTGGAACCTTAGCGAGGTCAAGTTCAAGGATGCTACCCCAGTTAGCAGCAATAGCCTTATTCAACCTGTCATGAATAGCATCATATAAGTAATTATATGGCTTCATCATATCAACTAATGAGAAAGGTCTGCTATCATTAAGGTTATATACTGAACCTACAATACCAAAGTGGCATCTTGAAGGATTACTTAGTCTGTTATATTGAATCAATCTAGGTCTCATATTGACAAATATACCATCATGTTGGTCACCAATCATAGTGCCTTCCCATGCTTCATTTATCCAGAACCTCTGTGATTCTTCACCATTATCCTTGTCAACTACATAGTTTTCAGGATAGAAGTTATATACCTCTTCACCTGTCTCTGGGTCATAAGATTTAACCTTAAGAATTGCTCTCTTAGACTTCCAGTACATTCTTAGTACTCTAAGATTACCTGCCAAGTCATAAGGCATAAGAGAATTTGATATGGATTCACCAAACAGGTTAGCAGGGTCAAAGTAGTAATTACCAGCACCTACAGTTACTTCATCAGTAAGCATATCAGTGTTGATAAATCCATACCTTTCATCTATGTTATCCATGCTATCTGTAGCAGCTTGACCTACATGGTCAGGCATTTCCTCTATATATTCTATGTCTCTCTTAGTAAGAACATCATAGTATGTGTCAATTACTCTGCCCGGAGACCAGTAATCCTCAAGGATAATTATGTCTGCATCCTCAATCTTATTGCTATAACCTGACTTGAATACCCTAATCTTTAATGGATTTATCCTCTCAATAACAGGTTCACCACCTACTATATCACATTGATAAATTTCTTCACCACATATCATGGCATCCATGAATCCTTGGTTAAATAGTAGTGGTATATTCAGTTCCTTAATATAATGATTAAGCAATTGATTAGCCCTTACTTCCTTAAGGTCTTGCCATTCATATGTATAATAGTCATTCAGTTTCTCAAGCTTTTGGTTAAACTCATCTTCAGATATTGAGTTATCCTGTATAAGTTCCTGAAGTGATTGAAGTAGTGCTTCCTTCTTATTATTCTCAATCTCTGAAATAGCATTAGGATTAGTTACAACTACCTTGAAGTCAAACACTCTCTTACTTTCTTCACCTCTAAGCACATTAAGTTTTGCATTCATTATAGGATAATGCTGCAATCTGTCTGGTATATATCCTGCCTCAATGTGGTCAGGGTTAATCACCATTTCCAAATCCTTCATATGTAGCTTGCCATTAAGCAAGTCATAGTTAATCTTCTTGTGAATAACTGACTTTCTTACCAAGCTGTAATTGAAGAATGTCTTTTGATTTGCCCACAGAAGACATTCCTTTCTCCATTGCTTGTTTTTCTTAGAGAAAGGAAGCATCTGTCTGGGAAAGTTTATATTATCTGCCATAGTCTTCCATGTTTAAATTTGATACAAAAGTAATCAAAGAACAGTAATAAACCAATAGATTAAGTGAATTACTCTTCTGGTGCCACATTCTTTACTAAATTTACTGATTTTTTGAACCTTGAATCGTAGTTCTTCTTGAAGAAGTTGTCATTACTAAGGTCACTATCTCTATTATGATTGATAGCCTTTGAGACATCACCACCTAAAGTAATCATCTTATCCTCTCTTAAGAGCATTAACATACCAAGTGATGATACCCTGTCAAAGTTACCATCAGGGTTCCACTGTGCAAGCTCTTGAAGTAGAGCCTTAGACTTGATGAACATTAGGTTTGGTACTGTTACTTCTTACTCTTCTCCATCGACAACCTGTATAGTTACTACTGGTTTAAGCAGCCAGTTTCTTATAAGAGTTCTTGCATAAGCATTAATAGGAGCAGTAGCATTAGTACCCTTAGCCTTATTGCCATATAGTTGCCCTTTAACCATATCCTTATCCTTAAGGAACTCCAATGTATCTGTAAGAAGATACAGGCAATTCATCTTTGAGAAGTAGCCAAACAGACCCTTCTTATTGTTCTCATAGTTCATCCTTGCGCCATAGAATAAACACAATCTTCTTGATGTCTCATAGTAATCATCAGCAAACATTGGTCTACCTGTATATTCTGCAACAACCTTGTCAGTCCATAAGTCAAGTATGAAAGTAGAGCCTAAAGACATTGTCTCTGCACTATCATCATCATAGGGGTCTTGAGATGCAATATATCTACCATTGAATGGTTTGCCATCCCTATCAAGTTCAGGCATCTTGAATATCTCAACAGCCCCTTCAAGTTTATTATCTTTGTGTGGGAAATGTCTTATGGGCTGTGCACTTGTAGGCTTAAATTCTACTTTACCATCTTTCTTTAGTTCAAGTTCACCAACATATACATCATCATACTCATTAGGATTACCATCTATTTGATGTATTCTATCCATGATAGTAGCTACTGGGAATAGAGTACTATCCCTTCTCATGATAGCTTCCTGTAATGTGATAGGATTCTCTGCTTTAGTTCTTGTTAAAGCCATTGAATCTGTGGTGTTATACTTGACAAGATACCTATCATAACACAACTCAAGTAGTGCCTTAGTTACATCAGATATACCATCTTGATTATAACATCCTTTCCTATTTACATAAGCACCAAAGAAGAATATGGTATTATTCTTACCTTGTGCTGACTTGTCATACACATTAGGTATAGCATATATATTAAAACCTAAAGGATTGTAGATAATCTCATTAGCACCAGCAAAGTCTGCACCTTCAGAACCACCTGTACCAATAAGAATCATCTGACCAAAGACAATGTTACCTTCCTGTACTGAAGGAAGAATAACCCTATATGTATCTGTCACCTTGGGGAAGTTACCAAACTCTTCAATTATTATTCTTGAGGACCTCTTACCCCTTAACTTATCAGGGTCATCCTTAGATGAAACACCTATAATCTCATTAAGTGTGCCTTTCTGTGTACCTGTATCAAGGTCTACATAACCCATTTTCCATTGCATATCCTGTAATGAAGACCTAAGTCTCTTTGAAGGAAACTCTGTGTTCTGTGCTATGTAGTCAATCATTTCTACAAACTTATTCAGAGTACCATCCTTTGTAAGGTATTCCTTTTGGTATGCAGTAACCATTGCCCTAACTGACTTGCTGGTATCTGCATTCTCTCCAAGTATGAATAACTTAGCAAGAATTGATGCTACAAAGTATGACTTTGAGGCACCTCTCTTTGCAATTTCAGCACAGTGATGTCCTAGCTTTCTTGCTTGGTCTATGTAATTAGACCTCCACCATATTCCTTCCCAGAACTCTGGTGTATCTACAATTCTATCTGCAATCTTAGTACCCTTTCTAATCTTTGATTGAATGATAGGACAATAATTCAGATAGAAATACATGTCACCAGTTACCCATGCTCCATCAGATTCCCTGACATAACCATACCATATTCTTCTGACTTCTTCTCTAATCCATTTACCAAACTCACTATTTGGATTAGCATTAGGTCTCAAGTTAGTCATTTTGCCATGTTTCTTGTAGAACAAAGCAACTGGTCTAAAGTAATCAGTGTCCTCAATTATAGGTGGATTTGTTAAATCTACTATAATCCTGCCTCTTTCATCTCTTGGACAGTCCTTAGCTAAAGGTCTGTTAGGACTAATAAGGTGCTGGATTAAAGGCACTGAATTAATAGCATCCATAAATTCATCCTGTACCTCTTGAGGATAACTATCCAGTTGTAAATCCTCAAAGGTGGACTGGTATTTATTCAGCTCCATAAACCAAACTTACATAATCATTGCCTGCTACAAAGTCAAGCATCACCTTAGCTAATTCTGTACAGGCTTCTTTGTTAGTAATTGCAATCTCCTTGTCACTTGTCATCCTAGATACTATGTTGACCTGAAGTGCTTTAACCTTAGATGAGCCTTTCACATACCATACAACAAGACTTAGTTTCTTATAAGCCTTAAATGATTCATCAGGTAACAGGCTCTTTTGTAACACAAACTGCCCACCTATTTCACCTGCTAGTTTCTCATGAAACTGATTCAATGCTTCTACTATATCTACTGCTTCCATATATCTAATCCATCTTCAAATAACTTCTTCTCCTGTATACCTCTAGCTCTGGAGTTTTCTTCCATTTCCTTAGCAAGGTCTTTCTCTGCTTTCCTATTAGCAGCAGCTAACTCTGGTACCATTTTAATAGTGGCAGTTACCTGATTAATAGGATAC
>OGPZ01001629.1_pt1 | contig 15433 bp, 8 predicted proteins | sample 1553111 | NCBI WGS metagenome assembly OGPZ01 (sample SAMEA2579968, study PRJEB22360) | human gut metagenome
AAGATGAACATGTGAATGATATAAATAATTATCAGAAACTGTATATGCAATATGCGCCCATGTTGTTGCGTTTTGCCGGTAAGTTTATTTCTCCTTTTTTTGCAGAAGATATTGTGCAAGATGTATTTCTTAGAATATGGGATAAACAAGTGTTTCTGTTATCTGAATCAGAGGTTAAAAATATATTGTTTGTTGCTGTCCGGAATGCCTGTATCGATCATTTGCGTCGTATTAGTCTCGAACAGGAGTTTGCCGATAAGCGTGCTATTCAGCTCAAATTAGATGAGTTGAGCTTTTACGACGGTGCTGATGAGTTATTTATGAGGAAAGACTTGATGGCGCATGTGATGGCAAAAATAAATGAATTGCCCGAAAAGAGACGCGAAATCTTTCTGTTGTCTTATATGGAAGGACTTAAGGCAGCAGAGATTGCTGAAAGATTGAATTTATCCACGCGAACAGTAGAGAATCAATTATATAGAACATTGCTTTTCTTGCGAAAGGAACTTCAGACGGCTTTTGTCTATTTATTTATGTTCGTATAGCCTGCATGAATCCCCGTTTTTCATCACGTAGAAAAATATAATAAAAAAATAAAGAAGTCGGTGAGTAGTTTTTGCCGATGACTCGTTACATATATAAAAACAGGTAAATATTATCTATTTATATATGGAAAACATGATTTCAGATTTGATAATAGGGTTTCTAAAAGGCTCGTTGAATGAGAAAGAGATCAATCAGTTTTATGATTGGGTGAATAAAGCACCTGAAAATAAAAAGATCTTTTTCGAAGTAAAGATGATCTATGATGCTTGCTTGTCTAAGGGAAGCGATATTGATATGGATAAGAGCTGGCAACGTTTATTGGAAAAGAAACAGAAACAGGCTCCAAAGAAAATATACACTCTTTTTCGGAGAATTCAGACTTATGCGGCAGTCGCTGTTATCGCCATCGCCCTTACTTCTACTATCTTCTTGATGTTAAATACTACTTCTCCTGCTTCGATAGCCGAATATGTGAGTGGTGATGGAATTGTTGCTGATAAGATAATACTGTCAGACGGTACACAGGTGAGCATGGGTAGTCAGACGAAATTCCGTTATGATCCTCATTATGGAAAAGATAAACGTGTAGTTTATTTGGAAGGAGAAGCATTCTTTGATGTAGCCAAGCAAAAAAGTAAACCTTTCATCGTGGTTGTGAATGGGCAAGAGATAGAAGCTTTAGGCACCAAATTCAATGTGGAAGCTTATCCGTCAGATTCTGTTGCTGTCACTACTTTATTGGAGGGCTCCATCCGTTTGACTAGTGAAAATATAAATACTCCGGTTGTTTTAAGACCCAATCAACAATATGTCTACAATAAAGATAAAGGAACTTATAAAGTAGATAAAGTAGAAGCTTCTCTTTATACATCATGGATTTCCGGTTATTATTATTTTCATGAAGAAAGTTTAGACGGAATACTGAACAGGCTGGGACATATTTACGGAGTCGATTTCCGGGTTCAGTCGGATAAATTGAAAGGACGTAAATTTACCGGAACCTTCTATCGGGGACAAAGTATTAAGGATATTCTGGATGTGATAAATGTCTCAATTCCAATTCAATATCAGATAAATAAGCAACATGTGATTATAAATTGAATAACTAATCTAATAAGAACGACAGAATGAATAGCAGTTAACCTTATATAATAAGAAAGAGAGAAGAAAATTTTGGCCGATTTTCTTCTCTCCGAGATGTTTGCATCTCAAAAAATTAAACTTCCTCTTGAATGGAATAGTGTTTAATCTTAAAACTTACAAATGTATGAATAAACAGTCTATGACTTACGGGTATCCTCCAAAAAGAAGCATAAAAAACATAAAAATAACTTTTACCGTTTTGTTATTATTTATTTTGCAGCTCACAACAAGCAATATTTATGCGCAGGATAAAAAAGTATCCATATCGGTAAAGAATGAAAATCTGGAGAATGTAATAAGAATGGTTGAGAAACAGACGGATTATCTGTTCTTTTACAATTCTGATGAAATCAATAGGAAACAAAAAATAACAATCGATAAAAGAAACAGCACATTAAAAGATGTACTTGAAGTAATTACCGCTAAAGCTAATTTATCATATACCATTAAAGGTCGTCATATCATACTGACGCAAAAGGTTGAAAAGACTGCTGTGGGTGGAAGTTCTTCAACTAAGCCGTCGGAGAGAACAGTGACGGGTATAGTAAAAGATGAAACGGATTTCCCGGTTGTGGGGGCAAATATTGTGATACCCAAGACGAAGAAAGGAGTTATTACAGATATAAATGGTGCTTTTTCCTTGAATGTAACTCCCGGAGATGTAATTGAAATTTCCTATTTGGGGTATATGACACAGGAAATTAAGGTAACAGATCAGAAATCACTGAATATTGTGTTGCGGGAGAATGCAAAAGCCTTGAGTGAAGTGGTGGTTGTGGGATATGGAGCTGTGAAGAAATCTGATTTGACAGGTTCTGTAGCTTCCGTGTCCAATGCAAATCTGGTAAGGGGAGGCAATACAAACTCTGCCGGTGCTTTGCAGGGTGAACTTTCCGGAGTGACGATCGTACGCTCCAATAACAAACCGGGTGGAGGGTATGACATCAAAATCCGTGGTATTAATTCTATAACAGCTTCTTCCTCTCCGTTGATTGTCATTGACGGAGTGCCGGGTGGAAATCTGGACTTTGTGAATCCGGATGATATTGAAAAGATAGATGTGTTGAAAGATGCGTCTGCAACAGCTATTTATGGATCCAGTGGTGCCAATGGAGTTATCATTGTTACAACTAAGAGAGGCCAGACCGGTAAACCCAAGATTTCGTATAATGGCTATGTGGGGTTTAGAACGTATACTAACCTGCCGGATATGATGTCCGGAGATGAATATGTACAGCTTGCCAGAGAAGCAACTCGTGGCGGGGCTCCCAATTATGTTTATAAAAGAGACGAGCAGATATTTACAGATCCCTCCGAACTTCAGGCGGTAAAAGATGGTAACTATTATGATTGGTTGGATGCTATTTCCGATCCTGCTTTTATAACCAACCATAGCCTGTCGGCAGTAGGAGGTACGGAAGCTGTAAAATATGGTTTCTCCGGTGGATACTATTATGAAGATGGTATGATTCAGCCGCAAGAATATACGCGTTATAATTTGCGTTCAGTGGTAGATATAACTATCAACAAACATGTGTCTTTTGGTGGAAGTATGTACGCTACTCACAGTATTCGTGAAAAAGGTAACTGGGACTTATTGCGGGATGTATTCCGTATGCGTCCTACACAACATCCGAACAGTTTGGTGACAGGTGAAGAAATCTGGAAGTATTCGAGTAATAATCTTTTCAATCCTTTGATTACTTCAAAGAATCAGCGTTCGCAAGTGAAAAGTTTAAATCTTCAAAGTAATATCTATCTGAAAATAACTCCTATTGAAAATTTAGAGTTGACTTCTTCCTTTTCTCCGTATTTTACGCAGACATCTATGGGCGATTATATCGGAGTATGGACTAAAGCGCAGCAAGGTACGGCCAAAGGAGCAATTGCTAATGCTACAAAGGATAATTCGTTGAGTTGGATCTGGGATAACATTATAAATTATACTTGGAAGAAGGCGATACATTCCATTACTGCTACCGGAGTTTTTTCTGCACAGAAATATCAGTATGACAGATTATATGGGGCGACAAAAGACCTGTCATATAATTCGTTGTGGTATAATTTGAATGGAGGAGAAATTACAGGATTAAGTTCTAATTTCAATCAGTGGACTATGATGTCTTACGTCGGTAGAGTCAACTACGGGCTTTTAGACAGATATTTGTTGACGGCTAGTTTGCGTTATGATGGTTCATCTAGGTTGGCTGACGGTCATAAATGGGCGCTCTTCCCTTCAGTAGCTGTTGCATGGAGAATTACAGAAGAAAACTTTGCCAAAGATTTGCAGTGGTTGTCTAATCTAAAGTTGCGTTTGAGTTATGGACAGGCTGGTAATGCCAATTCTGTTTCCCCTTACGCTTCTGAAGGGAACATTTCGGGTTCTGTTTATTATCCTTTCGGTACTTCTACTTCTGTAGGTAATCTTCCCGCTAATATAGCTAATCCCTTATTGACATGGGAGCGTACTTCCGAATATAATGTTGGATTTGACTTCGGCTTTTTAGGTCAGCGTATTTCCGGTAATATTGAATATTATAACCGGACAACGAATGATTTATTGATGGGGCGTAATATTCCGGTTCATTTAGGTTACTCATCGGTAGTTTCCAATGTGGGTTCAGTGAGAAACAGCGGATTTGAATTACAACTAAATACTGTAAATATTGCATCGAAGAACTTTACATGGAATACGACCATTAATTTAGCTTACAATAAAAATGAGATTGTAAGTCTTGCTGATGAAGAAGATTTGAGTAACTATTCTGTGAATCTGAAAGGAATGAGAGGCCGTTATTCGGATAAAAGATTTATCGGTAAGCCTGTAGATACTAACTGGAATCAGAATACGATTGGTGTGTGGCAGTTGGGAGAAGAAGAGGAAGCTGCGAAATATGGGTGTGTACCGGGTAATTTCAAGATTAAAGACTATAATAATGACGGAAAACTTACTGATGACGATTATATCATAGATGGTAAACGAACTCCGGATTGGACGGGAGGTATGACGAATATGTTTAAATACCGTGATTTTGATTTATCTTTCCACATGTATTTCCAGTTAGGCGCTACTCAATACGACCGTTTCTTTGAAAACTTTGCATTGGAATGGAACAGCCAGAACTTTAATAATTTGCGGACAAACTACTGGACACCGGAGAACCCTTCCAATACAATGGGACGACCTTCACAAATGGGTTCCAGAGGCAATATTGCTTATGAAAAGACCGATTTCCTGAAAGTATCCTATGTCACATTGGGATATTCGCTGAATAAGAAACTACTGTCAAAATGGGGGTTAAGCAATGCCCGTATCTATGTGACAGTACAGAATCCTCTCATCCTGACGAAATTCAGGGGACTTGATCCGGAACAGCCGGATATAACAAATATCGGAGATACGGATGGTATGACTAAGAATACGCTATTAGGTGTTAATGTTTCATTTTAAAAAACAGATTTATGAAAAACAAAAAATATTTGAAATATGTCCTTTTATCATTAACTATAAGTATAGGGATGAGTTCTTGTTCTGATTTTTTGGATGAAGTGAATTATTCCAGTCAATCAGCGGATAAATATTATCAGACTAAAAGTGGATATGAAAGTTTGATTGTAGGGTGTTATTCAAACTTGAAGAATATTTATAATAATACGAACTTTCAGATTTTCACTCAACAGGGGACAGATGTGTTTACACAGAATTATCCGACGGAAATTACTCCGATGAACCAGTACACCACTACTTATCAGTCGAGTAATGGTACGGTTTATTCCATGTGGAGCTCTTATTATAATGCTTTGAAGAATGTGAATGCTGCTATCGACCGTTCGGAGAATGTGATTCTACGGACAGATGATCCGGATGGCATGGAACCGAATACTCTCGCGCAACGAGTAGCGGAGGCTAAGGCATTGCGAGCATGGTACTTATTAGAGATTATTAGAAACTGGGGAAAGGCCCCGTTGGAAATACATGAAGCGAAAGAACCTTCTTATACCGTTGAGTATGCGGATGGTGCCGCTTTTTATAAGCAAATATTTGAAGATCTGGAGGCAGCAATCGCAGTGCTTCCTTACCGGCAGACGGGTTCCAACTATGGCCGTATGTCTAAAGCTGCAGCCAAACATATCCGGGCACTAGCTTATCTGACACGTGGATATGAAGATTATGCGGATTCAAAAGATTTTGAGAATGCTTTTAAAGATGCGGAGGACGTATATCTTAATTCAGGACACAAATTATTGGACGATTATGCTATGGTACATCGTCAGTCGAATGAAATGAATGACGAGATTGTTTTTGCGATTGGTTTTGCTGATGCGGCGAACTATAATACGAATATCTGGAATCAGTGGTTCATGATGCCATATTCTATTGGCGGCTGGTTAGGATTAGGGAAAGATAGCTATTATGGCAATGCCAGTGCGCATGTAAAAGCAATTCCTACTAAATATGCTTATCTCATGTATGACTGGCAGAAAGACAGACGTCCATCAGTCACTTATATGAGTCCGCTGAATGGAGACAAGAATACTTCTGTGGATGGAAAAGACGCTGGCAAAAACTGGTTCCAGTGTACTACTCCTGTGGATGGAGTTTTTGCAAAAGGTGATAAGATCATCTACTTCCCGGTTCCTACCGATCCGGAATATAAGGTATGGTCTGCTTCAGATAAAGATAAGGTAAGATACAAGGTCTTTAATTTCCCGGCTGGCGACGCGAGCGATATGTCCGATGACGATTATTATAAGTATGCTTATCAGACGACAAATTCAACGTCTCGTACTTTCCTTCCTATTTGGAAATTCAAAGATGGAAATACAGAGTTTAAAGAGGATGAATCGGGTTCCGGCACACGTGATATTTATCTGTTCCGTCTGGCAGAAACCTGTCTGATAGCAGCAGAAGCGGCAGTTATGAATAATGATAATGACAATGCGATCAAATATATTAATTATGTTGCTTCACGTGCGGCCAAGAATGCTCCGGTTGCAGGTCTTACAGGCTATAGCGGGACTGTAACATTAGACGATATACTTGATGAGAGGGCGAAGGAATTATTAGGCGAAGGGTCACGTTGGAATGATTTGCAGCGTACTCGCAAATTGGCAGAACGTGTGTTGAAATATAACTGGGATGTATCTAATATTCATGGTGGTACAATCAAGACTACTCTGACAGAAGAGTCTTTTAAGAATAAATTTATTCTGCGCCCTATTCCTTTGCAATGGTTAAATTCTTTATCCAATGGAAGTGAATTGGGAAATAATCCCGGTTGGTAACCGAATGTTGAATTTTAAAACGAAACTTATATGAAACTAAGATATATTTTACCGATACTATTTTTATTGTTTGCTTTTGTTTCATGTCAGGAAGATAATACGCCTCCACCGGCTAATCCGAATCCGAATTATACGGAAACGGGCCCTTCTATGGACTTTGTTCATCCGGGAATCCTGCATACGACAAGTAGCTTGAACCGGATGAAAAACTTTGTGATGGGCAATGTTTCTCCGGCTATAGACTGCTATAGGAAACTTGAATCAAACCGTTTGGCTTCTTCCAGCTATGCAATACAAGGTCCTTTCACTGTCATTGCACGTGATGGAATTAATGCAAGTACTAAAACGCCTAGTGAAGAAGATCATAAGGCAGCCTATTTGAATGCGGTTATGTGGTGCCTGACAGGGAACGAAGCACATGCAAAGAAAACGATAGAGATATTGAATGCCTACGCCGGGACATTGCGTGAGATAGGTCCTGATGCCAATGACGACCCTTTATGCGCTTCTTTGCAAGGATTTCTTTTAGTAAATGCAGCCGAACTGATTCGATATACCTATGAACCTGTATCTCAAACGGATATTGATGCTTGGGAGAAGATGTTCCGTAATGTATTTATTCCGGTTTTGAGAGAGTTTTTTGCCAAACCGGCTTATACAAATGGCAACTGGGGTACTGCTGCTATCAAAGCTTTTATGGGATTCGGTGTTTTCTTGGATGATGAAAGTTTATATAATGAAGCTGTTGATTTTTTCTATAATGGTAATGACAATGGTAGTTTGACAAACTATATCAGTGAAACCGGACAGTGTCAGGAGAGCGGACGTGACCAGAATCATACGATGTTAGGATTGGGACATTTGGCGGAAGCGTGTGAAATTGCTTATAATCAGAAAAACGAAACGCTCTATAGCGCCTCGGAAAATAGATTGTTGACGGGTTATGAATATACAGCTAAATATAATCTCGGATATAATGATGTTCCTTTTGTCACCTGGCAGGATGTTACCGGACGATATTCAAACTGGACGGTCATTTCTACGGCAGACAGAGGTAGCTTCCGTCCCGTGTTTGAGATAGCCTACAATCATTATGTGACTCGTAAAGGCTTGAAGATGCCGTATACCCAGCAGGTGATATCCAGAATTTCTCCGGAAGGGGAGGCACAATGGTGTGACCATCCGGGATATGGAACGCTACTGTTCCGTTCGGAAAGTGGAATGCCGCCAAGTGAAGGAGCTGTTGACGGTAAGGGTACAGATTGGAAGGTTGTGACTAATAATGCGACTGGCAAAGCCGAAGGCGATGACTACATTGTAACACCTTCTTTGCAAGGCAACGGAAAGTATAGAGGTGATGTGAAGCGAGGACAACTGGCATTGCATATCGGTAATTATCCAATTCTTGCAGTTGTGATAAAAGGACTGCCGGCTACCCGTGCGTTTACGCTCGACTCTTCCGAATATGGATATTACAAAAATAGTGTAGGCAACCAATGGGGACAGAATACGGCATCAAGTATTGAAAAAGACTATGGAACGGTCTACTATTGGAATTTTAGCGAAGGAAACTTCTTTAAAGATGATAAGAATGTATATCTGCCCACAGATAAATCATTCAATATAACTATTACCTTGAAGATTGCCGATCTTGTTTATCCGGATGGAGTATCACCTTATACTATCAAATGGATGAAAGCATTTAGAAATGTTGATGAATTGAACAGTTATCTGGAAGAGAATTAATCTCCTTCCGTTTTTAAGGTAGAAAGAAGACAATGTAATTATGGTCAGCCCTTTTTGACAGGGCTGATTATAATTGCATGGTCATATATACATCCATTTAAATAATAGGTAAATAGATATGAACCTGATAAAGAAAAGAATATTCTCTTTGTGGGCTAGTCTGTGTATTCTGTGTGCAGTTAATGCACAAGAGACAGAACTGACCTACTGTAATAAGCAGATACATAAAACATTAAAAGCAATAGGAGCTTCCTCTAAAATTCCGAGATCCATGGATGCTCATAAGTTGCATTGGAATATGGTGGGTGTCGATGATTGGACGAGTGGCTTTTTTCCGGGAGTTTTATGGTATGATTACGAATATAGCCGGGAACCGGAGATAAAAGAAAAAGCCGTTTATTTCACCAGACTGTTAGAGCCTTTATCCCATAAAGTTACCAGTCATGATTTGGGATTCCAGATATTTTGTAGTTATGGCAATGCCTACCGTCTGACAAAGGATAAATATTATAAGGACGTTATTCTCAAAAGTGCGGAAGAACTGTCCAAACTGTATAATCCCCGGGTCGGAACTATTCTGTCATGGCCGTGGAAAGTTGCCGAAAATGGTTGGCCGCACAATACAATCATAGACAATATGATGAATCTGGAATTATTATTCTGGGCGTCAAAGAATGGAGGAGGTAAAAAGTATTATGATATGGCATTGTCACATGCTCGTGTAACTAAAGAAAATCACTTTCGTCAAGACGGCTCTTGCTATCATGTGGCCGTTTATGATACCATATCCGGCAGGCTTATAAAAGGAATCACTCACCAGGGATATAGTGACCGTTCTATGTGGGCACGTGGACAGGCATGGGCTATTTATGGCTATACGATGGTGTATCGTGAAACCCGTGATAAGGACTTCTTGCGATTTGCAGAAAAGGTGGCCGATCTTTATATCAGTCGTTTGCCGGCCGACCTGATTCCATTCTGGGATTTTGATGCACCAGATATTCCGGCAGCACCCAAAGACGCTTCGGCTGCTGCGGTAACAGCGTCCGCCTTATTGGAACTGTCAACATTGGAAGACGATCCGGAACGATCCGAACGATATTATGCATTAGCAAAAGAAATGCTTCATAGCTTATCTTCAGAGCACTATCAGAGTAGAAAGAAGAACTCTTCCTTTCTATTACATTCTACCGGGCATTATCCTGCTGGGGAAGAAATAGATGCTTCTATCATTTATGCCGATTATTACTATATAGAAGCACTTATGAAGTGGAAGAAAATAGAAGCAAAACAAGCTCTGTCGCAAGAGAATAAATTTATCCATCCGGGTATTCTACATACCCGGGAGAGCCTGGAGCGAATCAGGCATTATGTAGACCAGAAGATAAATCCGGCTTATCAGTCTTATTTATTGTTGCAGGCCGATCCTTGTGCTTCATCCGATTATCAGCTTCAGGGACCTTTTGAGGTTATAGCCCGCTTGGGAGTGAACAGCTATACAAAAAGACCGAGCGAAGATGACCATAAACCAGCTTATTTGAATGCTCTGATGTGGACGATTACAGGAAAGGAAGCCCATGCCCGCAAAACAATCGAAATATTGAATGCGTATAGCGCTGTATTAAGACTGATTGGCCCCAATGATAATGATGATCCCCTGTGTGCTTCTTTACAAGGAAGTATGTTAGCCAATGCCGCCGAACTTATCAAGCATACGTATGACAAGGTTGAAAAGGAAGATATTGCAAGCTGGGAGCACATGTTGCGTACGGTATTTATTCCGGTTCTGGACACCTTTTTCAAAGCCAAGCCTTATACAAACGGAAACTGGGGAGCCGCTGCAACGAAAGCATATATGGCTTTCGGCATTTTTCTGGATGATGAATCTTTGTATAATCAGGCTGTTGACTTCTACTATAATGGTCACGATAATGGTACAATTAAAAATTATATCAGTGAAAGCGGGCAGTGCCAGGAGAGTGGACGCGATCAGGATCACGTGATGTTCGGATTGGGTAATCTGTCTGAAGTTTGCGAAACAGGTTATAATCAAGGTGATGAAAAGATGTATGCCGCACTTGACAACCGTTTGCTGATCGGCTACGAATATACGGTAAAGTATAATCTGGGAGAATCGGTTCCTTTCAAAGTCTGGACGGATATATCAGGACGTTATTGCGATTGGCAAGTGATTTCGGAGAAAGAACGAGGAGCCTCTCGCCCGATATTTGAGATTGTATACAACCACTATGTCACCCGCAAGGGGTTGGATATGCCCTATACCCGGCGTGTAATGTCTAAAATACCGATTGAGGGGGGCTCTAAATGGTGTGATGGTCCCGGATATGGAACATTACTTTTCAGGACACAAATGAATAAGAAATGAATAATAAACAAATGAAGATGACAATAAAGATACCCATCCTATTATTAAATATAGTTGGAGGACTATTGGTGTTGAGTTGTACTACACAACCCAAAGTAAATGCCGATTATTCGGTATATGTGAATCCGTTTATAGGCAATGCGGATAACGGACATACTTTTCCGGGAGCATGTGTTCCTTTCGGTATGATTCAGGCGAGCCCGGAAACAGGAAATGATGCCTGGAAGTATTGCAGCGGATATAATTTTGCGGATGATTCTATCATCGGCTTTGCCCAGACTCATTTAAGCGGAACGGGATGTCCTGATTTGGGTGATATCCTCTTACTACCTTTCAGTGGGAAGATCGAAAACAATGTCTATAAAGGTAAGTTTGATAAGAGGTCAGAAAATGTTTCTCCCGGATATTATGCTGTTCACCTGACAGATTTTGATGTGGATGTCGAACTGACTTCTACCCAACGCACAGCTTTTCATCGTTACGTTTATCATTCGGATGCACCATCCGGGTTACTGGTAGACTTGCAGAGCGGAGTCGTATGGGATCGGGAATGGCTTAAAAAACATGTGTTGTATGCTGATATGGATCTGCCGGATAACCATACCATCACCGGACATCAGATGGTAGAGAACTGGGTGAAACGTTCCTATTATTATGTGATTTCTTTTGATAAACCCTATACGGTAAAGGATACCTTATCTTCTGTTGATCCGGAGAAAGGGAAACGTCTTCTGTTGGATTTCAATCTGGCGAAAGGGGATACCTTGCAAGTGAAAATAGCACTTTCAACGGTAGGAGTAGAGGGTGCCATTGCAGCTTTGGAAAAAGAAAATCCGGCATGGAATTTTGAGGGAATCCGTACGAAGGCACATAACCAATGGAATCAACTATTCTCTAGGGTGAAAGTTACGGGAAGTGATGCACAGAAAACCAACTTTTATACATCGCTCTACCATCTGTTTATCCAACCTAACAACATTGCTGATATAGACGGTCGTTATCGTGGAGCCAATGATAGTATATATACTTCGAAGACGGGTAGTTATTATTCTACTTTATCTTTGTGGGACACTTACAGGGCAGCTCATCCCTTATATACGATTCTATGTCCGGAAAAGGTGGATGGTATGATCCAGAGTATGCTTGACCATTATAAAATACAAGGATATCTGCCGATATGGGCTTTGTGGGGAAAGGAGAGTCATTGTATGATAGGGAATCATGCCATTCCTGTCATAGTGGATGCCTATCTGAAAGGTTTCCGCGGATTTGAACCGGAAGAGGCGTATGCTGCTATTCGTGGCACTTCAACCGTTAGTCATCAGCATTCCGACTGGGAGATTTATGACCAATACGGATATTATCCTTTCGACCTTATCCCGAAAGAATCTGTTTCCCGGACACTGGAATCGGGATATGATGATTATTGTGTGGCTCAAATGGCTAAAGCGCTGGGGAATGATGAAGATTATGCTTATTTCTCCAAACGCTCTTCCTATTATAAGAATCTGCTGGACCCTTCAACAACCATGATGAGAGGGAAAGATTCGAAGGGGGACTGGCGTACTCCTTTTAACACCTTGTTATTGTCACATGCTGCCACTTCCGGCGGAGATTATACGGAGGGGAATGCCTGGCAATATACCTGGCACGTGCAACATGACGTGGAAGGGTTAATCGAACTACTCGGAGGTAAAGAGAAGTTTGCCAATAAACTGGACTCTTTATTTTTCCTGGAATCATCTAAAGAGAATACAGGATTCACCCAAGATGTAACGGGGCTTATCGGACAGTATGCACACGGCAATGAGCCAAGCCATCATGTGGTTTATTTATATAACTATGTGGGACAACCGCATAAAACACAGCAACTCATTCGTGAGATTTTTGACCGTTTCTATCTGCCCAAACCGGATGGATTGTGCGGAAATGACGATTGCGGACAAATGTCTGCATGGTATATCTTCTCTGCAATGGGATTCTATCCGGTAAATCCGATTGAAGGAGAGTATATATTGGGAGCACCGCAGATAGAAGAAGTCACCATTTCATTACCGAATCATAAAACATTCACGGTACAGGCAAAGGGCTTATCGAATGAGAATAAGTATGTGCAGTCGGTAACGTTGAATGGCAAACCTGTTGAGAATTTCAGAATATATCATTCGGATATTATGAAAGGAGGAGAATTGGTATTTGTGATGACTGATCGATATTGAGTGTTTAGTGAAATACTCCTTCACTCTTACAACATTTTCTGTATCTCTTTATTCATCAGCAATAGCGGGTGAAGCCTTATGCTTCACCCGCCCCTTCACCAGAACTTCCTTAATGTGACTGAACAATTTCTTTTTCTGGTATCTTCTGCGATTTCTTTCGTTGGTCGGCTAATATGACAATAATGACAGATAGCAATATAAGTAATAAACCGGCCAAAGATTGAAATGAAAAATGTTCCGCAAAGACTAATACTCCTACAACAACTGCAACCAGTGGTTCCATCGAGCCAAGGATGGCTGTTGTGGTGGAGCCTGCATACTTCACTGCTAAAATCAACGTCAAATCCGAGATGACTGTTGATAGAAATGCCAGTGCAAGGATATATAATCCGGCTTTTGTACCCGGAATGGCAGATATTCCCGTTGTACACAGGCTATAGATAAAGAAGATGATGCAGCCGCCCAGGAGTACATAGAATGTAAGTACTTCAGCAGGCAGTTTACCTAAACCCGATTGATTCAGGGCAACAATATATATCCCGTAGGTCAATATGGTAAGAGCTGCCAGTCCGACTCCCATTAATCGAATACTGCTTCCTCCCGACCAGCACATGAATGCAACGCCTATCAATGATAGTGAAGCTGCCAGGAACAAAGCCTTTGATTTTTGCTCCTTAAAAAATACTACCATCAGGAAGCTGACGCATATAGGGTAGAGGAAGTGAATCGTTGTAGCCACTCCACTGCTTATATAATGGTAGGAATAAATAAGGAACAACGCTGTTAGAGCATACAAAGCACCTAACCCAGTGATGGAAATCAGATGTTTCATATTGACTCTTAAAGGACTTTTATGTATGAGGCATACTGCTCCCATCATAAGAGTTGAAAACAGAAAACGATAAAAAAGAATGTTGGATTCATTCATCCCCATATCCCCCATTAGTGGGATAGTGAATAATGGAATGAGACCAAATGTGCCTGATGAAATCATGGCATAAATAATACCTTTTAAACTTTTCATATCATACGTATTTAAAATTTGAGCGCAAAGGTAGGCCAACCGGAAGAACGAAAAGTTACCAAAGGGTAATTAATAAATATCGGCTCTGATTCTGCTCAAAGACTGTGGAGTTATATCCAGCCATGCGGAAAGATCTCTCATAGACAATCTTTGTACAAGTTGAGGCATTTTCTCAAGTAAGTACTGATATTGCTCTTTCTTACTCATCCAGTGGATGGATGAAAAATAGGAAGAAGATACTGCAAGCCATTCCTGGAGAAGCATTCTTCCCCAATTGGATAGATTAATAGATGTTCCAAATAGGTCAGCCAAGTCTTTACGGGAGATTCTCCACAAAATGCAATCGTCTATCGTCTCTAAAGTGTATAAGGATTGTCCGCTATGAATCAAATCGGGCGAACTAAAAGGAACCTCATTCTCTAGTGCAAAGAATACGATAAATTCTCTGCCTTCTCTGAAAATTGTACTTTTTACGATCCCTTTCTCTACAAAATAGATATAATGATCTGCTTGACCCTCCTGCAGGATGGTCTCTTTCTTTTTCAGAGAAAGCCTTGTAAACTTTTCAAGTAATAAATTTATGTCTTTCTCGAAAAGCCCGTACTTGTCATTTAGTATTTTTCTGATGTTTGTATTCATAATATAAAAAAACAAAGATACATCGTACAATGTTGGCATGATCCGAGCCTTTTTCTTGTTTCATGCCTTGAAACTGTTAGTTTCCCTATTTGAAACTATTAGTTTCTCGGTGTGAAACTACTGGTTTCCCGGTGTGAAACTTTTAGTTTCTAGCGGCTGAATGTACTGTACTGGATTTAGTTGACAACTTCGCTTGTTATACCTAAGTTAGTTTACTCAATATTTTTTAAAACCTAAATAAGTTTACTTGTCCCTTTGTAATTCCTGTATAAGTTGTCATTTTAGATATTTTGCAAAATTATGTATCTTCTCTTATAAGTGCAAGACTTCGGGCTGTAAACTTTCATTAAATAACAAAAACTCTTCGCTCGGGGATCGCCCTAGCGGCAAGGGGCGGGAGCACCCGTCCCGACGAGCGGGACTTCAGCTACCTTTCCACTGCAT
>OGPZ01001639.1_pt1 | contig 15380 bp, 14 predicted proteins | sample 1553111 | NCBI WGS metagenome assembly OGPZ01 (sample SAMEA2579968, study PRJEB22360) | human gut metagenome
CCTTCTATTACAAAAATCGGATAAATCAATTCGTCCACCCGGACATGATTTTCCCGCACCATATCTCTCACTCGTTCGTTCATCCGCAGTCTTCTCGTTCGTTCCATTTTATTGCACCTTCCTTTTCGTATCCAATTACCTGTTTAATAAGATAGCATAAACCAGCGAAACATCTTTTTGTTTCGTTTATAAATCTTTTTATACTGAGAGTGTGGCAAAGGGCATGGCACTGTCCCTGTTTCTACCGTAACACTCACAATTTTCTTCTCGTACACTAGCCAGTCCGCAAAGCCTCCGTGTTCTTCTGTACTCGAACTCTTTGGCATCATTCGGTAATGATTTCTCTTTTTTATCTCACTTGCTAACCTGTACTGCTTTTCATGCAGCGGTGAAGATACATCAAAATCCCAGTATAAAATACTGCCGGTCGAATGGAGATTCAACACTGTCTTTGGCGATATCCGCTTAACAAACGAAATTAATGCCTTCGTTTCCTTTTCGCTCGCTGCCTTTTTTCCTCTATATGTTGTGGCATCCGGTTTCCTTTTCTTGCCCTTCTTTTTATCCTTTTTCTTGTCCGCTGAAAAACCGGCAGGGAAATTATTGTTAATATTAACCCCTCTGGCATTATTTTTCCACGTATTGAAATGCCCTATCTTCTGTATTTTCTTGCGAAGTTTTGCATTGCGGATTCCACTTGCCCCATACTGCGAAATTGTCACACCGTCCGGGTTATCCATCGGCAGAATATAAAGGCAGGTCGAACGGAATCTTGCGCGGTGCTCACCATATTCCCGAAGAATTTCCTCGGTCTGTCGCATAATGACCTGTGTATTTTTCCACTCTCTGGCATGAATTGCCGCATCAATCACAAGTTTCTTTGCCGCAGAAGGATTTCCCACACGCAGGCACCAGATTTCCCTGTTGTCATATGTCCTGCCAAGGCTCGACAGCCTGGTTTTTCCGGGGTATTTGCGAGCAATCTTACGCAAATCTCTTGTCATCTCTGCATAGTCGTATTTCTTATCCTTTTCACTGACAATCCACGGCTCTTCTTTTATAACAATTTTAATCCTGCACTGGTTCTTATCCGAATCTTTCACCTTTACGAAAAGGTAAGTCGTACCCTTCTTTTTCGCCGTAATACGTCCGTTTTTATTGACACTTGCAATCTTTTTATTCTTTATTTCAAAAGACAATTTCTTTTTGGCATAGTTAAAAGAAACTGTCGCTTTTTTCTTTTCCCATAACTTTATTTTACTGCCGCTTTTGCTCTTAATTTTCTCTTTAAAATAAATGTAAATATAGCAGCTTTCGCCTGTCACTTTAGACGTCGCCTTTAAGAGCGTGTAAATTTTTTTGTTTTTTGTCTTACATTTTACCACACCGGAGGAAGAAACGGTAACTAGCTTCTTTTTTACTTCTTTTTTCGAAGCACCTCCGTAAACCTCAAAAGTAGATGCCTGTGACATAACAAGTTTTACCGAATCGGTCGTATACGAGTAAAAGTGATATACCTTTTCCCCCTTCACTTTCCGATAATGAATCCCCTTCATGCCGCCTTTATAATACTTAGCGTGGGGCGATACCAGTTCATATTTTTTCACCGGCTTTGGAGTTTCATTTGGCTGTGGCGCAGCTGTGGGCTCCGCGGTCGGTTCTTCTGTCGGTTCAGGCGTTGGCTCTTCACTCCACTCCGTCTGATTGTTCTTCTGTCTTGCCTGCAAATGGGCAGGACTCCCGCTTATGAGGTCACATAAAATTAAGGTTGTGGCAAGCAATGCCGCTATTTTTTGCTTATGCGTCTGACTCATTTCCCTCATTTCCTTTCCATTAATCATGATGTTTCACTTTTACTGCAAGATAAAAGGTACCTCACAATGAGATACCTTTTTGTACTTGTTTGTTATAACAGATAAAGCTTAAGCTAATTTGCTTTTTGCTACTTCTACCAAAGAAGCGAAACCTTCCGGATCACTGATTGCCATCTCAGAAAGCATTTTACGGTTTACATTTACCTCAGCAAGTTTCAAACCATACATAAATTTGCTGTAGGAAAGACCATTCATTCTAGCTGCTGCGTTAATACGAGCAATCCAAAGCTGTCTGAACTGTCTCTTTTTCTGTTTTCTACCTGTATAGGACTCTTCCAACGCACGCATAACAGACTGTTTTGCAACACGATACTGTTTGCTTCTAGCGCCTCTGTAACCCTTTGCTAACTTCAATACTCTTTTATGTTTTTTCTTTGCGTTCATTCCGCCTTTAATTCTAGCCATTCGAAATTTACCTCCTTAGCGCCAATTACTTGTATGGCATGATTTTCTTCATTGTCTTTACATTCGTCTCATCTACCAAAGCAGATTTTCTAAGATTTCTTTTTCTCTTAGTAGTCTTCTTTGTAAGGATGTGGCTGTGGTTTGCCTTATTTCTCTTTAATTTACCTGTTCCGGTAACTTTGAAGCGCTTTGCAGCAGCTCTTTTTGTTTTCATTTTCTGATTTGCCATGATTCATTCCTCCGTTATTATTTTGTGGCTGATAAAAACATTACCATACTTCTTCCTTCCATCTTAGCAGGCTTATCAACTGTCGAAACATCTTCCAGTTCTTTGTAGAAGGAATCCAGAATCTCTCTTCCTACATCCCGGTGCGCCATCTCACGGCCACGGAACCGCAGAGAAACTTTAACCTTGGCTCCCTTGGACAAAAACTTCCGTGCCTGATTTACTTTTGTATTCAGGTCGTTGGTGTCGATGTTCGGTGAAAGGCGAATCTCCTTCGTCTCAACTGTTTTCTGTTTTTTCTTTGCTTCTTTTGCTTTGCGAGCCAACTCGTAGCGGTATTTACCATAGTCGATGATCTTGCACACTGGTGGTTTCGCTGTCGGAGCGATCTTTACCAGATCCAGATTGGCGTCTTTGGCCTTGAAATACGCTTCTTTCGCAGACATGATGCCTAACTGCTCTCCGTCTGGTCCGATGAGACGGACTTCTTTGTCACGAATCTGCTCGTTAATCATTAATTCGCTGATTGTTCTTACCTCCTAATATAACACTGTGCCAAAAAAGCACAAAAAAATATGGATCCTGTTTCTAAAAACCAGCTATCCACATAAAAATTAACCATTATTTTAATGAATAAAAATGTTGTACCATAACGCGCTATGTCTCGCATGCGGTCAGGTGAGAGTGGATAACTCTGCTTTTATAACACCTTGAATAGATTACCATAGTTCCCCACAATTTGTCAAGTATATCATTGACATTTTCTTGTTTTCTGTTCTATGATAGAAACTGTGTTATATTTACTTTTACTATCAGGAGGAAATCATGAATTCAACCGATCGAATTTTCTATATAATGGGCCTTGTACTCTTAGGCGGCCTGGTCATGGTGGAGATCTTAGCCGCTGCCGGTGTGCTGACACTGACAGATCTGGGATTTTCCTGTTCTTTTTTGTCTGTCACCGGTCTGTACTGCCCCGGCTGTGGCGGCACCCACGCTGTCTGTGCTCTGGCAGGCGGACACCTGTGGGAGAGTTTCCGCTATCATCCTTTTGTTCCCTACACCGGTCTTTTATTTCTTGTTTTTGTTGTCTGGAACAGTCTGTGTACGGTAGTCAACAAAAAAACAGGCGGCAGGAAGCTTCCTTTTTTTCACTTCCATACCGCCTGGGTTTATATCGGTCTGGCCATTCTTCTGATCCAGTGGATCGTAAAAAATGTCCTTCTCTTTGTCTAGTTTATATAAGATGAGATATCCATCTTGAAAAACTGCTGTACCCACTCCGTTACCTGGGTCTTATCAGTCTGATCAATGTTTTGCAGACTCTGAAAAGCGTCCATGTTCACATTCTGCCAGTTGATCATGCTGGCATACAGATACACCATAGCCACAGCGGCAATGATGCCAAGGATACACACTGCCATGCCGATCCCGCCCATGACCCGCACATGTTTCTGGCCTTTGATGAGGCAGATCAGACCAAAGATGGCTCCGATCAATGCCGGGATCGCGGAGAGTCCATACAGCATAAAACTAAGCAGCGACACACCGCCTAAAATCAGGGAAGTCAATGCCAGTCCAAAATGCTTGTTTGTTTCTTCTACCATTTTCCTTCCTCCTTATCCCAGTCTGCTGATGGCGTTCCATGCACCGGTCACTCCGTCCGATGCCGCACTTCCATGCATCACGATGTAGATGACCACAATGGACACGGCCAGTGCTACGCCTACGGATCCTACTACAATTCCGGCAATTCCCAGGTCTTTCTGTCCCGGGTTTTCGCCCCGGACGGTAAGGATTCCCAGCACAATGGCTGCAATGCCCAGTAACAGGGACACATACCAGATACAGCAGCAAACCACGGACAGGATGGAAAAGATCAGTGCTAAGATTGCCTTTACATTGGCACCATATTTTTGTTCCATCATCAATCCTCCACTTCTACTTTCCGGATCTCCTTGGTTCGGATTTCCTTACAGATATCATCAATAAACGCTTCCAGAGAACGCTGTCCTTCATCTCCTTTGAAACGGCTGCGGACAGATACAACGCCCTCTTCTTCTTCCTTCTGTCCCACTACCAGCATGTATGGGATCTTTTTCAGCCTTGCTTCACGGATCTTGTAGCCGATTTTCTCAGAACGGTTATCCAGACTGCAGTCAATGTCGTTGGCCTTCAACTGTTCTTCTACTTTCTTTGCATAATCAATGTATTTCTCTGAGATTGGAAGTACACGAACCTGCTCCGGTGCCAGCCAGGTTGGGAAGGCTCCGGCATATTTTTCGATAAGCCATGCCAGTGTTCTCTCGTAGCATCCTACGGATGTTCTGTGGATGATATATGGGCGTTTCTTCTCGCCTTTTTCGTCGATATAATACATATCAAACTGCTCTGCCAGAAGGGCATCCCACTGGATCGTGATCATAGTGTCTTCTTTGCCGTATACATTTTTGGCATTGATGTCTACTTTTGGTCCGTAGAAAGCGGCTTCTCCTACCTCTTCGCTGAACTCTATGTTCAGTTCCTGCAGCATCTGACGGATATGTCCTTCTGTCTCTTCCCAGACTTCTGCATCTCCAATGTATTTTTCTTTGTTTTCCGGATCCCATTTGGACAGATGATAGGTTACATCTTCTTCCAGTCCCAATACCTGGAGACAATACTGTGCCAGTGCGATACAGTCTTTAAATTCTTTGACCATCTGGTCCGGACGGACGATCAGGTGTCCCTCGGAAATCGTAAACTGGCGCACACGGGTCAATCCGTGCATCTCGCCGGAATCTTCGTTACGGAACAGAGTAGATGTCTCACCATAGCGGCATGGCAGATCACGGTAGGATTTCTGACTTGCCTTGTATACATAGTACTGGAATGGACAGGTCATTGGACGCAGGGCAAATACTTCTTTGTCTTTTTCCTCGTCTCCCAGTACGAACATACCTTCTTTGTAATGATCCCAGTGGCCGGAGATCTTGTACAGATCGGATTTGGCCATCAGCGGTGTCTTGGTTCTCATATAACCGCGGCGTGTTTCCTCGTCTTCGATCCATCTCTGCATCTTCTGAATCACTTTTACACCGTTTGGCATGATCAGTGGAAGTCCCTGGCCGATCACATCTACCGTTGTGAACAGTTCCAGTTCGCGGCCCAGTTTGTTATGGTCTCTCTTCTTGATCTCTTCCAGGTGCTCCAGATGTGCGTCCAGGTCTGCTTTCTTTGTGTAAGCAGTTCCGTAGATTCTGGTAAGCATCTTATTTTTCTCACTGCCTCTCCAGTACGCTCCGGAGGATGAGGTCAATTTCATAGCTTTCAGCGGTTTGGTTGTCATCAGGTGTGGGCCGGCACACAGGTCTACGAACTCGCCCATCTGATAGAAGGAAATTTCCTCTCCTTCTGGCAGATCTTCGATCAGTTCTACTTTGTACGGTTCGTCTTTTTCCTGCATCAGTTTGATCGCCTCTTCTCTTGGCAGAGTAAAACGCTCAATGGATGCTCCTTCTTTGACGATCTTTTTCATCTCTTTTTCCAATGCGTCCAGTGCGGCACGGTCCAGGGATTCCATATCAAAATCATAGTAAAATCCATCTTCAATGGATGGGCCGATGGTGCATTTTGCCTGAGGGTACAGTCTCTTGACTGCCTGAGCCAGTACATGGGATGCTGTGTGGCGGAAGGCTCTCTTTCCTTCTTCGCTGTCAAATGTCAGGATGTTCAGTTCATGTTCTCCGTCTACCACGGTTCTCAGATCCACTACTTTGCCATCCAGTTCTGCTGCACAGGCCACTCTTGCCAGACCTTCGCTGATATCTCTGGCAATGTCGATAACTGCCATGCTGTTTTCATACTCTTTGCTTGATCCATCTTTTAAAATTACTTTCATTACTGATTCCTCCTTGTCTTTTTCTTTTTTCACAATATAGAAAGAGCCCCGCCCCTTCTATCGTAACTATCTTTTGAAGGGACGAGACTCGTAAATTCAATCTCGCGGTTCCACCCTTTTTGGCACTTCTACTGCAAGTACCCGGCTTCATTGAGACGATAACGGTGTCGGCCGGATCGGATTGGGATCACTCGGAGCTGGTGTTGGGATGAAAGCTGTGAAAGCACTCTCAGCCTCTGTGCTTCTCTCTGGCGCATACTGTTCATCTTACTGTTCTCTTCGCTGTGTTGGGATTATATAATTGTAAATGCTGGTAACCGGAATCGAACCGGTACGGGTGTCACCACCCACAGGATTTTAAGTCCTGGGCGTCTGCCAGTTCCGCCACACCAGCATAGGTTTTTCAACCACTGAACATTATTATAGCAAAAGAATCTGAAAATTCAAGTTCTTTTATCAACAATTTTCTATATCGCTCCGAATGGCCTGCATTCTCAGATCCAGCTGGGCACTGATATCGGCACAATCCTTCAGTTCCTGACGCAGTGCCTGGTTGTCTTTCCCTTTTTTATAATAAATGCGGTGCTCCAGGCTGGCCCAGAAGTCCATAGCGATAGTACGAAACTGCACTTCTACTTTCATCAGTTTCTTCTGGTCATGAAGAAAGATCGGGGTCTCTACGATCAGGTGGAGGCTACGGTATCCATTTGGCTTTGGATTGGCGATGTAGTCTTTTTCCACCAAAAGCTCAATGTCATCCTGCTTCAACAGGCAGTCCCGCAGCAGATAGATGTCTTCCGGGAATGCACAGATTACCCGGACACCGGCAATGTCCATCAGCTTGTCCTCGATTTCTTCTGCCGAAAAAGGGATCTTCTTGCGCTGCAGTTTTCCCATGATACTCTCCGGCGACTTCAGTCTGGATTTAATGGTCTCAATGGGGTTGCGGTCATACCGCAGAGAAAATTCTTTGTTCAGCACATTGAATTTTGTCTCTACTTCCATGATCGCACACTCATAATAGGCCATCAGTTCCCGGAAGGCCTCTCCTTCTTCCAGAATCAGCCCCATGGTCTCATTCTGAAAAATGCTTTCCACAAAGGACTCATCCAACATAACGCCTTTTTTATCCTTGGTTTCTTCCAACTTTGTGCCCTCCTTGCTTTACAATGCCAAAATATACATATAATACAGTTTGGTTATGAACTTGCTGTCACGAAATGCCTTGTCACGGATGGCAAGGAACTCTTTCATAAACTGTTCCATCTCTTCTTTGCCGATATCATCCGGGCCAAATCTGGCATGGAATACCATCTCTACAAACAGCCGGATTTCTTCTGGCTCCATCGCCATGGCTTCTGCAATCTGCCGGGTATATTCTTCTACACTCTGACGACGGTAAATAACTTTACGGGCCAGTAAAAGCGGCACGATGTGATGGTACATCATGCGGATGCGCCTTCGTCCTTTCAAATCCCGCTCCCGCTTCTTGAACAGATACAAACGGATCCGTCGCTGTGCTTCCATGGCGGCTGCCACTAATACCAGAACCAATAACACCTGGAAGATAATAAACAACACGGTACTTCGTCTGGATGTATTACCAAGACCGCCTTCTTTGGATGTATCTTTTTGATCAATATCCTCAAAGATCATATCTTCTTCCGGCACTTCTGTAACAGCCGGTGTCGGTGTTGCTTCTTCTGGTTTTTGATCGTTTTTATTACTGTTGTCTGTCTTAACATCATCACTTTGGTTATCCTGGTTGTCAGTATTATCTGCATCGTCCTTTGACACATAGTCGTTTCCGTCTGTATCCAGGGAATCACCGTAACCAGGCGTCACCTCTACCGGGAGAAATCCATACTTGTCATCGTAAACTTCGACCCAGGCATGAGCATCACTATCCAGAACATTCAGACTGCCGTCCGCCGTAATACGGTCCCGGTTTACCAGATCATCCTGCTTGATACATACACCTTCCACATATCTGGCAGGGACACCCAGGCTTCGAAGAAGCAGGGTCGCTGTCGTAGCATAGTAGGTACAGTAACCTTTCTTACTCTGGTTCATGAAATACTCTACTGTATCCATATCCGACGGTGTTTTGCCCGGATTCAGTGTATAGGAAGTCTGAGTCTGAAGATAATTACGGACCCATTCTACTTTATCACGATCCGATGTTTCCCCGGAAGTCAGGAATTTATATCCCTTTTCCTTCTTTGTTTCTTTTTTGAATTTATTGATCACCTCGGAGAGATTATCCGGCATCTGAAGGTAATACTTCTTGGTAAACTCGGTCATCTTATTGCGTTTGGCCTGAGTGTTGTACCAGAACTGGTTGGTAGCAAAGTTGTGGGATCCTGACCAGTAATCCGATCTCAGATAAGTCAGATAGTACATATAATAATCTACTGTATACTCAATTCCCTTATCTTCTGCTGTCTGCCGGCCATTGGTCTCTGTCTTCAGTCCGTTTACCGGGATATAAGGAACAAGATAGTTGCCATAACCGGCCCCCAGATTGCTGATGGTCAGCTTGTCATGATTAAAAATGGAGGTTTCTCCACTGGTCTCACTGGTTCCTACTTCATTACGCATCTGTATCTGCCATTTATCCGGCGAAATTCCTTCCTGATCCATGGTCTCCAGTTCCTGGGAATATTCGCTGTCCTTGTTCAGAGAAGACCATTTGTTGTTCTGGTAAACATCTCCTACATATCCTTTAAAATACAGGTTGCTTTCTTTATTCATGGCACCTTTGAGCCGCAGGATCGTACTGCCGCTGTAAGTGATAGATCCTTTGTCTCCCAGTTTTCCGTAAGAAAGTGCATCTTCATTAAAATTCGCCTTGAACCAGGTCATCACATCCTCGTTGCTCCATCTGGTCAGGGCAAGAGCCGAGTTTTTCACCTGAAGGATCCGGTCTTTGCCTCTCTCATACCGCTCCGGCGGCATATAAGCGTAGGCAATCAGTCCTTCTACCAGACACACTACCATAAGGACCAGTGACAGTTTCTGTCTCATCCGGCGGTCGGTTGCATCGGTCCGCAGATGTCTGGTGCCCACGATCGACACAGACACCACCAAATAGGTAAATACATTGGAAAAATATCCCATTTTCCCGATCAGTAACGGCATCAGCATAAAAGGAACGGTTACAATGATAAACACGACAGACCGGCGTTTGCGGTAAAAGAACGCACTTACCAGTGCCACCTGCAGCACTCCGACCAGGATCAGAACAAAGGTGGTACAAAACAAAACGCTTCCGGTCTCTTCCAGAGACGCATTGTAGTTCCAGAGCGTCAGCGTGGTTCCACTGTAGTTCATAAACTGCTTCAGGAAGCTGTTTACCATCGTCACCATTCCCTGCTGCAGGGCACTGCGAAACCGCAGCCAAAGTGCTATGTAGAACAATAGAATACCCAAAAGGCCATATAATTTTCCATTGCGAAATGTCTCAAGCACTGTGAACAGGCCATAAAACAATACGGCAGCGATCAACATGATCAAAAAGAAAATTCCTCTGTTAAAGGTCAGTTCCAGGCTGGTCGCCATACACATCAGGGCTGAATACACACCAAGAAAAACCAGCATAACCTGGCTGATCTCCAATATGAAATTGATGAGTTTATTATTCCTGATCTTCAAATTCATCACCTCGTACCCGCAAATCCATTACTTCCAGGCGTTCCCGCACCAGTCCGGTATTTTCCAGATCTCCATGGTCGCATACTGTCAGATACATGGCATTCTCCAGCTGGGTTCCCTTCTCCCATGCCAGATAGCGGTCTATCAGTTCACTTTCATTGTGGGTCTTTTTGCATCGGAACAGTTCCTGGAACATCCAAAGCAGTTCCTCTTCCCGTTCCACTACTTCTTCATGGATCACATCCCTCTCTCTGTCATACCAGATAAATCCCATGGGAATGTGGTGTTCGATCATAAACATGGCAATGGAATAAATCCCCTGTACCAACAGGTTGGACCGGTCATGGGCCTCCTGCTTTTCTCCCTGTATACACAGGTCAATAAAGGCATACACGACTCTCGCCAGTGGCAGGCTTCCTTCTTTTACCATAAGGCTTCCTGTCTTGCCGCTGAGTTTCCAGTGGATCCGCTGGATCTTGTCTCCATCCACAAAATCTCTTACATCAAAAATTTCCGATGGATCGTCTCCTTTTTTGTACAGGGAAAAACGGTCACTGTCTTCCATGGTCCGGTTGTACCAGCGGTCCTGACTCAGATACATCTCCCGCATAGGCGGCAGGATCAGCACATCCTGTGTTTCATAATCTTTGCCTACGGTCCAGGCAAAAATGCTCAGATAATCGTATAATCTTACTTTCTTTACTTTCACTGCCAGATTGCCGCAGTTCATCGTAGGGATCGGAATTCTTCGGTCCCTCTTTTTTCCTGCGTCTACAGAAAAACGCACTTTCATCTTTCCTTTTTCCCCGGTAAAACGGTTTTCGTATACTACTTTGGCGATTCCTTTTGTAACTGGCAGAAAGGAGTTTTTATTTTCTACCGACATGGTAATGGCCGGTCTGGCCGGCTTGTCCATATCATCTTTTTCTGCCACCGGGTTTTTGGAGTCCACCTGCACTTTTACTCTGGTTCTCATAAAGATCAGAAAGATCAACATACTAATCGGGATCAGGATCAACAATCCCATTATGGCTACGGTTCCATATTCCAGATAGAACACAGAGATAAACAGTCCTATCAGAAACAGGAACACATACGCAAGTGTTCCTATGGTCATGGCGGTTCTCCTTTACAGTTTTGGTGTCGGTATCCGTTTTACGATTTCCTCTATTACATCCGCTTCTGTAACATGGCTCATTCTCGCTTTTCCATTTAACAAAAGACGGTGAGCAAGAACCGGCACCGATACCGCCTGCACATCTTCCGGCAATACATAATTTCTTCCCTGTACAAACGCTCTGGCACGGGACATATCCATATATGCCAGAGTTCCACGAGGGCTGACTCCCAGTGTGATCATAGAGTGGTTTCTGGTTCCATCTACGATCTGGGACAGATATTTAAGCACTTTATCATCTACATGGATCTGTTTTACTTCATCCTGCATTTTCAAAAGTTCCTGTTTGGTAATGATTTCTTCAATGAAATCCAGTGGGTTGATGTCCTGACGCTCTTTGATCAGGCGCATCTCTTCTTCCATGCTTGGGTAACCCATGGACAATTTTACCATGAAACGGTCCAGCTGGGATTCCGGCAGCATCTGGGTTCCGGCAGATCCTACCGGGTTCTGGGTTGCCACTACGATAAATGGTTTTGGCAGCTGTCTTGTGACACCGTCTACCGTTACCTGTCCCTCTTCCATTACCTCCAGAAGAGCAGACTGTGTCTTGGTAGATGTACGGTTGATCTCGTCTGCCAGCAGCAGGTTGCAAAGGATAGCCCCCGGTTTGTACTGGAATTCACCGTCGGCACCGATCATATTAAATCCTACTACATCACTTGGCAGTACATCCGGTGTAAACTGCAGTCGTCTCTCTGTCAGTTCCATGGCACGGGAAAAAGCAACCGCCAGTGTTGTCTTTCCTACACCCGGTACATCTTCGATCAGAATATGTCCTTTGGCCAGAATGGCTGTCATAGCCATCTCGATGGTCTTGTCCTTTCCGCGGATTACCTTTCCTACTTCATCCAATATGATCCTTACTTTATCGTTCATTCTGAATATCCTCCTTAATTACAACGAAAACGCCTCGTTTCCGCGGCGTTTTCTATCTATCTCATCCGCAAATCCTATGATACTTTCATTTTAAATTTGCGAATCGCTCTCTCGTCCTCAGCATCAATTTTCTCCATGTGACCGCCCATGCCGCAGATCTTTTCTGCAAAATTCTCATATCCGCGTTCAATATACTGGATCTGGTCTACATAGGTGTATCCCTCTGCTGCCAGACCGGCCATCACAAGTGCCGCTCCTGCACGCAGATCCGGCGCACTGACCGTAGCACCGGTAAAACCTTCCACGCCGGTGATAAATGCCGCATTGCCTTCTACAGCAATATTGGCTCCCATGCGTCGAAGTTCGCTGACATACTTAAGTCTTGTTTCAAAAATAGTCTCTGTTACGATACTGGTTCCCTCTGACAGTGCCAGCAGTGTAGTCATCTGCGGCTGCATATCGGTAGGAAATCCGGGATATGGCATTGTCTTTACATTGGCATATGACAGGCGTTTGTCCGCCTTGACACGAACGCAGTCGTCAAACTCTTCCACTTCTGCGCCAATCTCTGTGAGTTTGGCTGTAATGGCTTCCAGATGCTTCGGAATCACATTCTTGATATATACATCTCCACGGGTTGCCGCTACCGCCAGCATATAAGTGCCTGCCTCAATCTGGTCCGGAATGATGGAATACTCACTTCCGTGAAGTTTCTCCACGCCACGGATACGGATAGCGTCTGTACCGGCACCCTTGATATTGGCTCCCATACTATTGAGGAAACTGGCAACATCTACAATATGCGGCTCCTTGGCCGGATTTTCGATGATTGTTTTGCCCGGTGCCATGCAGGCAGCCATCATGATGTTGATGGTAGCTCCTACACTAGGGCAGTCCAGATAAATATGGTTTCCTGTCAGTTCTTCTGCTCTGGCGTCGATCTTGCCGTGATGGATCGTCACCTTGGCTCCCAGCTGCTCAAATCCCTTGATATGCTGGTCGATGGGACGACTTCCGATCTGGCATCCTCCCGGCAGTGCCACCATCGCCTTTTTATATTTTCCAAGAAGTGCCCCTACCAGATAGTAGGATCCACGGATCTTGCGGATCGCATCTTCTTCTACATTGACATCATTAATAAGCGCGCCATTGATACGGACCGTATGTGAATCCAGTCTCTCTACAATAGCCCCTATACTTTCGATTGCATCTAATAAAACCCGGACATCATCTACATCCGGCAGAATTTCAATTTTTACTGGCTCGTCAGCCATGATTGCCGCTACGATTATCCCCAGCGCAGCGTTCTTGGCACCACCGATGGTTACTTCCCCACGCAACGGTGTACCACCTTTAATAATATACTGTTTCATCTTGACCTCCAGTTGATAGAAACATATCTGATATACCACTCAAGTATAACACATTTTTATTGTTTGTAAAACGACATTTTCAATACTTTTACTAAAAAATCACTTGGTTTTTTTAACAGAATAACCAAATTTGCCGAGTTTTTCTCCCAGCACAAAGTATTCGCCGTGAGAATAGGCTACAAGGTCTGTCTCGTTTAGTTCAAATTTGCCTGTCTCGTTCATGTATTTTTCGCTTACCTGCACCGCCACAACCTCTGCTACAAACATGTGGTGGCTGCCCAGTTCCAGCACCTGTCTGACTTTACAGGCAATGTTTACCGGGCTTTCCTCGATCAACGGTGCATACTGCATCTTCTCCGCCGGTGCCGGTGTCAGATTCATTTCTTTGAATTTATCTACTTTTGCTCCGGTCTTAACTCCGCACCAGTCCGTTGCATACGCAAGGTCTTTGGTAGTAAGGTTGATGACAAATTCACCACTTTCCCGGATCATCTTGTAAGAATGACGCTCCGGCCGCACGGAAATAGACACCATGGCCGGGTCGGAGCAGATGGTTCCTGCCCAGGCGATAGTAATAATATTTTTGTTTCCTTCTTTATCCCCGCAGCTTACCATAACTGCCGGTACCGGGTACAGCATATTGCCCGGTTTCCAACTCTGTTTCTTCTCCATTTTATATCCTCACATCTACATTCTTACTTTGTAGTCGATCAACTCAGCCAGTTCCGGATAAATGGACAAAAAGCAATCCATCTCATCAAACGGTCCCGTAAGCATAATGACAATCTTTTCCTTGTACTGCTTCATGCAGTGGATCAGATCGTATACCGATTTTTTGCTTAATTCTGGTGCACTGGTGATCAATGTACAGCATCCCACCAGTTTGTCTGTCTGGTCTGTGATCTCTAATGCATTGAGTTTGGATGCCGCTATGCGGTTAATACTGCCCGCTGAAAAATAACCTATTTTGTTCAGTTCTTTGGTAACACGCTTGGCTACTGCCAGTGTGATCCGGTCCTCGCCGCCGGCAAACACAAAATGCGCTCTATCCTGACAGCGTCCCAGACGCAGCATAGTTCCTTTCAAAGTACGGTATGAAATGCCGTGCTCTGATATATCTTCCAGTTCTTCCGGCAGATCTTCTGCGATCGGTGCCGGCACCGGTTCCACGATGGTCTCTACCGACGCAGCCTTTTTCTCTTCCTGGACTTCTAACTGTACCGGCTGGCTGACAGCCTCTACTTCCAGCTGTTCCTGGCGTTCCTCTTTTACCTCCAGCTGGGCCACAGGTTTCAGTTTCTCCTCCTGCTGAGGTTTTTCTGCCGTTTCAGGCTCTTCCTGCTGCTCATCCGCCTGTTCTTCTTCTCTTTCGGCCTCTTCTTCCTCTTCTTCAAAGAATTCCGGATCCAGTTCCAGACTCATATGAAAGAAGTTACGGATCCGGCTGAGGGCACCCGGTTTTTTGTCCTTGTGCGGCTTCTCCTCCGCCTCTTCCGGTACCGTTTCTTCCGGCCCCGGTTCTTCGATCAACTCTCGGGCAGGCTCCGGTTCTTTACCGAATTTCTCTGTTTTTTCTATGATGCCTTCTTCTATATCTTCTAAATGATCTGCAGGCTCCGGAATCTCCGAAACTTCTGCATTATGGATATCCTCTGTACTTTCAGCAGGCTCCCTTTTGGCGTCCTCCGTATTATCCGGTGCTTCTGGTTCTTCTTCCCCGTCTTCGAGTTCCTCGAATTCTTCTTCCTCGTCTATGTCCTCTTCTTCGTCCTCATCTTCGTCCTCATCCCAGTTCACTTCCCGGACACGGACAGGCTCGGATGCATAAGGAATCATATCTACCTTCTCCGGCTCTTCCGGTTCCGGTGCATACGGGTCCACTTCTGTAGAACCGCTATCCGTCACCCGGCAA
>OGPZ01001655.1_pt1 | contig 15251 bp, 14 predicted proteins | sample 1553111 | NCBI WGS metagenome assembly OGPZ01 (sample SAMEA2579968, study PRJEB22360) | human gut metagenome
TATCAGTGGAATTGACTGAAGAAAACCACCGTCAGTTCTTTATTCCGCGTGGATTCGCCCATGGCTTTGTTGTCCTGACGGAAGAGGTTATCTTTCAGTATAAATGTGACAACTTCTATGCTCCCCAATATGAATATGCCCTGGCTTGGGATGATTCCGCATTGAAAATCGATTGGAAGGTTCCTACTAATAAAATAATCCTTTCCGGGAAAGACCAACATCACGAATGTCTAGAAGAAGCCAGCTGGTTATTTGATTATAACGAAAATCTGTATTAGGCTCAATGAATATTCTAGTAACAGAATGTTATTTATGGTTTGATAGAGATAGTCTTTGTAAAATGAATGTATTGTCTTAAACTATTTTGTGAAAAATACTAGACATTTGTTTAATGAAGTATTGATACTGTATTAGGTAGGATTGATTGAAAAGTCACAGTTTTAATGTCTTTATTTGTCTCTTATGAATGAATCTTTGAGGAATAGAGGACTTTTTATAAGTAACGTTCAAATGGACATTTACAAAAATAAAAATGGTGCGACTAATAGATAAAGTTAGAAATAAAATTGCGCATGGTAATGCAAGATCTGTTACTATGAAGAAAAATATACTTTGGTCTTTTCTTATAAAAGGCTTTAGTATTATTATAAGTTTATTATTGGTGCCATTAACGCTTGGCTATGTTAGTTCTGAATTATATGGTATTTGGCTTACCTTGTCTTCGATAGTAACTTGGTTCCACTTTTTGGATATTGGTTTTACAAACGGCTTAAAAAATAAATTAGCAGAATCTATAGCTTTAAGTAATTGGGATAGAGGTAAGGCTCTTGTTTCTACAACATATGTAATGATGCTTTTGGTATTTATTCCATTATGTGTTGTTGCCGTGTTTGTCATTCCTCATATAAATTGGGCTTCTTTTTTAAATGTAAATGCAGTATACAACCAAGATATTATTAACGCAATGTATGTTTTGGTTATATGTTTTTGTTTACAAATGATTTTAAATGTTTTGACGGCAGTTATTGCGGCTTTTCAACGAGTTGCATTATCTTCATTGTTTATTGTTATAGGCAATTTTATTTCATTGATAATAATTTATCTATTGACTAGATTTTGTCCTCCATCATTATTGGCTTTAGCTTTTGCAATAGCTTCAATGCCTGTAATTGTTCTATTAATAGCTTCATTTACATTTTACACAGGGAAGTTCAAAAAAATAGCACCCTCTATAAAACTTTACGAACGTGATAAGGTGAAAACTCTATTTGGGTTAGGAGCTAAATTTTTTTTAATTCAAATACAAATGTTGGTTCTGTATCAGAGTACAAACGTTTTAATATCAAATGTGGCAGGGCCAGATGATGTTACTTCTTATAATTTAGCATATAAATATATAGGAATCGCAATGATGGTATACACGATATTATTACAACCATTATGGCCTGCTTTTACTGATGCTTATACCCGTAAGGATTTTGCGTGGATGAAGTCAATATATAAGAAAATGTGTAAAGTATATCTTATCTGTGTCATTATAATATTGTGTATGGTGGTGTTATCTCCTATAGTTTATAAATTATGGATTGGAAGTAAAGCTGGAATACCTTTTGTCATGACTGTTACAGTTGCATTTTATGTCATGATAAATTCTTGGGATTCTTTGCAGGTCAATATGATAAATGGAATTGGAGCTATAAAGCTACAAACGTATGTCACATTAATAGGTCTGATTTTACATATTCCGCTGTCTTTATTTTTATCTCAATACTTTGGTGCAGTAGGAGTGGTGTTATCAATGGTGCTAATTAATATTATTTACTCATGCGTGTTCACTTCACAAATTAATAAATTATTAAATAATAGGGCTCAAGGTGTATGGAAGGCTTGATTAATAAAATGAAAACTCTATTTATTTTTCTTAGAAATTTTAAAATGCTTATAGGGTGGGTGAATAAATCTTTTCCAAGTAGGAAAAGTTTTGGATTTATTGATAAATCTACAGTTATTGGATATCCAATGACGATTGGTTATCCACAACAGATATATTTAGAGGAGCAAACAAATATAAGATATGGACTAAATATAATTAATTCCCAAAGTGAAAAGGTTATTGTGAAAAAATATACAGTTATTGCTCCTTTATGTACTATTATAACTAATAGCCATTGTTCAACAGTAGGAGTTCCACAATTTATTTTAGGAGAATCGCATATTAATGATAAATCAGGGGATGTAGTCATTAACGAAGATGTATGGCTAGGGGCTAATACGACTTTATTGGCTGGAGTGACAATTGGGCGTGGAGCTATCGTTGGTGCTAATGCTCTTGTTTGTAAAAATGTTCCTCCATATGCATTAGTAGTTGGTATACCAGCGAAGATTGTCGGCGTTAAATTCTCAAAGGAGGGAATTCTAAAGCATGAATCTATTTTATATAGTGAAACAGAAAGGATGCTGGAGAGTGAAATTGATACTTTGTTTGCAAAATACTATGATGGTAAAAAAGAATTTGGGGTAGAAGATGCCTTATCCCCCCAAGATATAGACACTGTAAATCTTGTTAAAAAGATTCATGGACTAAATTAATAGAATAGCATTATGGTAAGAATAAATGACGTGCTGTCTTATAAGAATTATGAATATATTTACTTATTCGTAATGGTTATATATATGGCGCAAATGACTATTGATACAGCATCTATGGTTGCCTTTAATAGAAATATGAGTATGTTTGCTATATTTCTTCCATTTGTGCTTACTGTTGTATTGGTACTTCGTAATAAGGTGTCATTTGCAGATAAAAAACTTTTTCTAGTCCTTTCTTTAATAACAATATGGATTATTATAATAATTGCTAAATATGGACCTAAAACTTTCAGTTCTTCAATTTTTCTATATTATGCTGTTTTGGTAGCATATATTCAAATAAAGGTATATGATAAAGATCTTTTTCCTATTTATGAACATATACTGACTTGTATTGCCAAATTATCAATTGTCTTATGGCTGTTTTCCTTTATACTTCCTGATGCGGCAGCTGCATTTTTTAGACTTTTTCCAGATGCAGATTATTCAAAATTTGGGTATAATTTTCTATATCTGTTTAACTGGATGGATCCACTACGCGGACAAGTATTTAATGGAATATCAAGAAATGCAGGTTGTTCTTGGGAACCAGGGCGATTTGCTATCATGCTGATATTAGCCATAACATTCAATCTTGCAAGGAATGGTATTAAATTTAAGCATAATAATAATATATTTTGGTTGTTAATAGCTTTAGCCACTACATTTTCAACAACGGGGTATAGTATAGTTATCGTATTATATTCAATTTTTTATATTAAGAAATTTAGTGTAAAATACATTGTTGGTACATTTATAGTTCTACTTCCGTGTTTTTATTTTTTATTTCAATTGGATTTTATGAGTAATAAGCTGCAAGTTCAGATTGAAGAGGCATATTCTCTTGAAAATTTTTATCAAAGCTTGGATATTGCAGATAAGAGTAGTGCAGAATACGTATTTTCTTTAGAGCGTTTCCCGTCAATGATATTTGAATGGCAAAATGTCATCAATGATCCAATATTTGGTTATGGTTTTTCTAGTCTAAATTCACACTATTATAAAAGTGTTTCACAAAACACAACACTTTCGGGAGGATTGGTTAAAGTATTGGGCAATTTAGGTTTAATATTAGGCTTTTTTTGCTATTATATTTTATTTAAATCATCGCAAAAGATAGGACGATTATATAATACTAATAAAACATTTGCTGTTTTTGTGTGCATTTTCCTTTCTTCGGTTTCTTATGTTACTTTCGCTGTGCCTATATATACTGCAGTTTGGCTTTATAGTTTATTTTCTTCTAATAAACAGCAAACAAGTATTCAATATTATAAAAGAAAAGTTGGTTAGGACCTGTATTTTTAGAATATGAGAATTCATTTTTACATATTAACTTCATTTCCTAATGCTATGGCAGCTGGACGAAGGCGTTTGTGCTATGCAAAAGGTCTTATAGCTGCTGGTAATACTGTCAATGTTGCAGTTTGTCGTAAAGTTAAGGAAGATAATTGTGGCTTATCTGATCGTGGTATTTATCAGGGAATTAATTATGATTTTGTTTGTGGTAGGTTTTTAAAACAAGACATGAAGTGCAAATCGAATACATTAATTGATTATATTAAAGGTTTTATATATGCACTGAATCATATTAAGAAAGGAGATATAGTATATTGCTATTTTTATAGTTTAATATTTCATTTGTTACTAATAATTGCTGCTAAAATAAAAGGTGCAAAAATAGTGAGAGAAGTCTGTGAATATCCATTCGTATTTGGTAAACAAACAATTAAAATAAAATTTCTTAGATGGATAGAGTTGAACTTTCTATTTCCTTTGTTTGATGGTTTTATTCCTATATCTCATAGTCTAAACGCCCTTGTAAGACATTATAAGTCAAAACATGCAAAAAGTATAATAATACCGATATTGGTAGATGATATGAGCATATGTAAAGATACACGACCTCCTTATGATGTTCATTATATTATTCATACAGGTACTATGATAGAACAAAAAGATGGTATATCGATTATTCTTAGAGCTTTTGCCAAGGCTAGAAAAAAGGTTAATGCGAAAATTGTTTTTACAGGACCTCAAGCTAATGACAAATGTCCTTATAATAATTTAATAGATGAATTGGGAATTAAAGGCTCTGTTGAATTATTAGGGTTTGTATCAAAAGAAGAGATTGATAGACTTCAATATTTTGCATCTCTTTCTATTGTATATAAACCTGATAATACTCAAACAAGAAATTGTTTTCCGACAAAGTTAGGGGAAGTGTTGTTGAATGGAATTCCTGTTATAACAACAAATATAGGAGATGCGAATAGATATTTGAAAAATGGTGAGAGTGCATATATAATACAAGAAGGAGATATAGATGGGTTGTCTGATGCTATTGTCGCTGCTCTGTCAAATTTAGATGCAAGTAAGCAAATTGGAAGAAATGGTCAAACAGTAGCTTTGAAGAATTTTAGTCCAATAATTCAAGGAAAAAGAATATCTAATTTTTATCATACCTTATGATTACAAGAATAGTATTGAAAATCAAACAAATTTATTTACGAGTTCAAAAAATGTTTTATTCACCGGAAGAATGGGCGAAACATATAGGCGTTAAAGTGGGAACTAATAATTTCTATGGTAATGATAAAGAACATTGGAGCTCTGAACCGTATTTGGTAACAATAGGAAGCAATTGCGCTATAACTAATGGCGTGAAAATTTTCACACATGGTGGAGGAAGAGCTGTACGTTTTATAGATCCAACATTTGATTGTTTTGGAAAAGTTACTATAGGTGATTATGTCTATATAGGAACAAATACATTAATAATGCCGGGAGTTTCTATTGGTAATAATGTATTGATTGCAGCCGGAAGTGTTGTGACAAAATCAATACCTGCAAATGTAGTTGTTGGTGGAAATCCTGCATCAGTAATTTGTTCAATAGAAGAATTTTATGAACGTAATAAGCAATATAATCTTGGTACAAAAAACCTTTCCGAGTCTGAAAAGAGAAAGGTATTACTGGCAACTGATGAACAGAAGTTCATTAAAAAAAGATTGATTACGATATGAAAAATAGAAAAGTCGTATATACAGCGTTAACTGGAGGTTATGATGGACTATTGCAGCCATCTTGTATAGATCCTAGCTATGATTATATTTGTTTTTCAAATGATTTTGATCAGAAAAATATTGGTATTTGGAAAATTGAAAAGATACCATTCGAGACAATGGATATACAGAGATTATCACGTTTTCCAAAGTTACAACCAAATCGATTCTTGAAAGAATATGATTTTAGTATTTATATAGATGCCAATATAGATATTGCTACTAATTATGTTTATGAACGTGCTGAACAACTATATGAAAAAGGAATCAAATTAGCAGGAATAAAGCATCAACTACGAAAATGTCTCTATCGGGAAAGTCTTGAAGTAATTTTACGTGGTGTAGAGAAAAATAGAAAAAAGGTAATTTTACAAATGAAGGAGTATATAAAGATTGGTTTTCCTTTTAATTTTGGTATGTACGAAGCAAATGTAATATATCGTATGCATAATGATACGCAAGTTATCGAACAGTGTAACATTTGGTGGCATTGGCAACAAAATTATTCTCGAAGGGATCAACTTAGTTATTCTTTCAGTTTGTGGAAAGCAAAAGTCCCATTTAGTTATCTTCTTTTGGAGAATGAATGGACTAAAAATTCAAAAGACTTGGTTTTTCATAGACATCCACAGAAATCTGGATTTTGGAAGAAGTTGATTATACATATTTGGGAGCAATTTATTTTGCCTTTTTTAGTTCCAATTTTATTCCCACTATATAAAATCTATTTAAAGCATTGATATGGACTTACCTTCAATATTAGTTATATTATCTACTTATAATGGAGAGAAATATATATCAAAACAAATCGATTCTATTTTTGCTCAAAAGGGAGTTGATGTAACTTGTTACATAAGAGATGATGGCTCTTCCGATGGAACAGTGCGGTGTATTGAGAATCTACAGAAAAAGTATCCTAAACTTCTTTTAGAGAAAGGGCAGAATGAAGGATGGCGTAAGAGTTTTATGGATGCACTATCTGCTTGTGGGGATGCTGATTTCTATGCCTTTTCAGATCAAGATGATATTTGGTTTGAAAATAAACTAGAAAGGGCTGTTCAATATTTGGAAAATTTAGATTCTCAAAAGCCTGCTCTTTACCACAGCAATCGTTTGAGTTGTTATGAAAATCTGGAGCCCCTTTCTAAACAAATGCCAAGAGTTGAGAAGCCGATTGATTTTACTAATGCATTAGTTCAAGAGTTTTGCCAAGGTTGTACTGCAGTTTTTAATAAAGCGACTAAAGATCTTGCTTGCAGAATTTATTCCTCTAAGCTTCCACATGATTTTTGGGTGGCTTTAATCGCTTTCACATTTGGAAGTATTATATGTGAAAATACACCGACTATGTATCATATTCACCATGGAAATAACGCATCAACAGATGGAAGTTTGTGGGCTAGTTGGAATGATCGGTTGAAATCTTTTTGTGGTTCATCAGCATATTTGATACCTTCTTTAATCTTATTGAAAAATTATCAGAAAGAACTTTCAGAGGAGCAAAAAAACATACTAATGAAATATAACAAATGTGCTGGTAGTTTTATTAACCGGTTTATAATGTTTTGTAATCCAAGAGTGAAACGCGTAAATTTAATGGGCACAATATCTTTGAAGATTGCAATTATATTGAACAAAATTGAATTTGTTTAAAACCGCTATATGAAGAAGATAGCTTTTATTACGCCAGGATGGTCTCCTGTTCCTGCAACGAAAGGGGGAGCTGTGGAAAATCTGATAGAATGGTTGTTAGATGAAAATGAGAAAATGCCTTTTTTTGAATGCACAGTTTTTTCTATTTATGAAAAAGAAGCAAGCATGCTATCTAATAAATATGAATATACAAAATTCGTATTTGTTAAATACCCCAAGATAGTGACTTTGTTGGATTGTTTAATATATTGGATAGCCAAAAATATTCTTCATAAAAAAAATCTCATTTCTTATAGAAATATAATATTGCGGTTATATGTTTTATTTAGGTTCGCAAATATAATCAAGCCTAAGGATTTCAATCATATTATTCTTGTAACTAATTCTACATTATTTTTGCTTTTAAAATGGTCTCACAGTCTAAGGAAATCGGCAAGCAAAGTTATTTATTATTTGCATAATGAAGTTCGTTCTGTTTTTCATTGTCAAAAAGAAATTGAAAGTATTGCAGGTGTTATTTCTATAAGTGAATTTGTAGAAAGATCATTTATAAATCAATTCCCATTCTTAAAGATTAAGAATAATAATATTCTAAAAAATAGTATTGATACAGATGCTTTTACTAATATTGATATGGGAAAAGTTTTGTATTATAAGCGTAAATTCAATTTTGCTGATAATGATTTCATTGTTGTATTTACAGGAAGGATTGTAGAGGAAAAAGGGGCTTTAGAAGTTTTACAAGCTATAAAGAAGCTATATAATATAATACCTATAAAACTCTTAATTGTAGGCGGTGGTTTCTATTCTAGTAATATTATTGATCCTTACATGAAAAAGATTCATGCTGAAATGGCGGAGTTACAAAATAGTGTTGTAATAACTGGTTATATAGACTATGCAGACATGCCTTGTGTATATAAATTGGGAAATGTAGCGGTTTTACCTTCTATATGGGAAGAACCAGCTGGACTAACAATGGTAGAAGCTGCTGTATCAGGGTTACCTTTAATTACTACTAATTCGGGAGGCATACCAGAATATATTCCTCAAAACTGTGCTATTTTTGTTGATAGAGATGAAAATCTAGTTGAAAATCTAGCTGATAAGATAAAATTATTATATTTCAATCCTAGTATGGCGAAACAATTATCAGAACAGGGAGTACAACTAAAGGAAAAATATAATCTTCTCAATTATTTTCAGAGTTTCGTGAGAATCATAGAATCATACACATAAATTATCTTCAATATACTTTATTTAAGATGGAAATTAAATCTACTCCAATTAGTGGATTAAGTATTTTGGAACCAAGAATTTTTGGTGATAATCGTGGGCTTTTTTTTGAAGCTTATAATGAATCTGAATTTCATAAGGCAGGTATTTGTTATCATTTCGTTCAAGATAATCAATCCATTTCTGTGAAAAATGTACTTCGTGGTGTTCATGTTCAAAGGAATTTTCCTCAAGCAAAACTTGTTCGAGTTGTAAATGGCGCAATATGGGATGTATCTGTAGATATGCGTAGAGAATCACCAACATTTGGTCAGTGGTTTGGAGTTGAGTTATCTGCCCAAAATAAGAGACAGATACTTATTCCAGAGAATTTTGCACATGGCTTTTATACTCTTTCTGACGAAGCTGAAGTGTTATATAAAGTTACAACGCATTTTCATTCTGGAGATGAAATAGGCTTTATTTGGAATGACAAGGATATAAATATTCAATGGCCAATACCAAGGGGAGTCAGACCTATATTGGCAGACAAAGATTTAAATTGGAAAACATTTAAGGAAACCTTTTTAAATATCTAATAATTAATTCTTTATGAATGTGCTTTATACTTGTGACGACAATTTTATATGGATTGCCGGTATATCAATGTATTCTCTTTTTGAAAATAATAAGAGTATGCAAAAGATCCATGTTTACTTACTGGGGGATAATGTTTCAGATGAAAACAAGCAATTGTTAAATGGGATTGCTGATAAATATCATCAAGACTTTGATGCTATTGATGTACCCAAATTAGCGATTCCACCTGCTCTTATCAGTCAACGTTGGCCACGTAGTGCTTTTACGCGTTTATATTCTGCACAGATATTACCTCTTACTGTCGAAAAGGTGCTTTATCTTGATTGTGATACATTAATAACAGATGATATATCAGAACTTGAAAATTTTGACATGGGCGATTATATTGTAACAGGAGTAAAGGATTGTGTTAGTAAATATTATAAAAAGAACATTGGGGTCGATGAAGGAGCTTCATATATAAATGCTGGGGTACTTTTACTTGATATAAAAAAAATGAGGAATATCAATATCAGTCATGAAATTGAAAAATTTCTTGAAAGGTATTCTAAGAAGATGTTTTATGCAGATCAAGATGTTTTGAATGGTGTTTTTAAGGGTAAATTTGGTATATTGAATCCTAGATACGATGTGATGACATTGTTGTTTGCACATACATATGAGGAGCTTCAATATCTAAGAAAACCAGCAAATTATTATTTTAAGGATGAGTGTGAGGATGCAGTAAAACATCCAGCTATTGTGCACTTTACAACTTGTATGCTAAATATTAGGCCTTGGTTTGAAGATTCTGCGCATCCTTATGCAGATGATTTTGAAAAATATTGGAATATGAGTCCGTGGGCCCCAGTAAAAAAGAAGAAGATGGTCTTAAAATCCAATGAAGCTAAGGCTTTAAAAATTTTATTTTCTTTGCCAAGGCCATTAGCCATATTTTTACTTGGTGTTCTGCATACGCGGGTTCGACCGCTTATTAATAAATTGAAATAAATTATTTCAATATGAATATACTGATAACAGGAGGCTCTGGGTTTATAGGATTGATGCTTGCAGATAGATTCTTGCAGAAAGGCCATAGGGTACGTGTACTTGTAAGGGATGTAGTAAAAGCACAATATTTATTGGATGATAGATGTGAAATTTGTAAAGGAGATATAACTAATAAAGATTCTTTAAATGGCTGTTGTGATGGAATAGATGTTGTTTATCAAATGATTGCGAAAGTGGGAAATGATCTTCCATCTGCAGAAACACTTGAAAAATTTCGCAATGTAAATGTTAAAGGACTTGATAATATATGCCAAGAAGCTATAAAGGCAGGTGTAAAAAGGTTTATTTCAATAAGTAGTATTGCTGCTATGGGTATTGTGCGCCACGGTATTATTAATGAAGAGTCACCTTGTAATCCATATTTGCCATATCAGGTATCAAAACGTGAAGGTGAATTATTGGTGCTTAAATTAATTGAAGAGCAAAATTTCCCTGCAATAATAGTGAGGCCTGCCAAAGTTTATGGCTATGGTGAACGTGAATATTCATATCTTAAAGTTGCGCAGCTTTGTAAAAAAGGTCTTTTTCCGAAAGTGGGATGGGGTAAAAATTTGGCATCCCACTGTTATATTACAGATTTAATCGATGGATTAGAATGTTGCTTAGAAAAAGGAAATATTGGCTCTACTTACATTTTTGCATCAGAAGGGTCTATTGGTTTTAATGAAAGTGCCCGATTGATTGCTCGTCTAATGGATAAGAAAATTGTTTTTATTCCTATTCCAAAATGGCTTATGATAATGACTGCTAGTATAATAGAAAAGATATTTACTTATATTGGTAAGACCCCACCTTTAACAGCGCGTAATGTAGAAGCTACAACAACTAACCGGGTCTATGATCTTACCAAAATAAGAACTGAACTTAGGTTTATTCCAAAAGTTACAATGGAGGAAGGCATAACGAAGGTCATGCAATATTATAAAGACTTAAAACTCATATAAAAATGACGAAAGATATTGTCGCAGTTGGCAATGGCTATTATTGGTTGAAAGTTTATCAGCAATGATTCAGGCTGTTTGGGCATTGGGTGATAGCATTTACCATGGTGTCAAATTAGTGGGGCAGTTTTTATTGAAAGTGGTGGATGAAGAGATTGTTCACCGGCAAGAATAACTTAGAATAGGGAAATAGAAAACTGATTAGAGTATTTAAATGAATTAGAAAAATGAATTTCAAAAGAAATATATTGATTACTGGTGGTGCAGGTTTTATTGGTAGCCATGTGGTACGTTTGTTTGTGAATAAATACCCAGAATATCATATCATCAATTTGGATAAGTTGACCTATGCTGGAAATCTTGCTAATTTGAAAGATATTGAAGATAAGGCAAATTATACTTTTGTAAAGGCTGATATATGTAATTTCGATATCATCATGAAATTGTTTACTCAGTATCATGTTGATGGTGTGATTCACTTAGCTGCAGAGAGTCATGTAGATCGCAGTATCAAAGATCCATTTACATTTGCGCAAACTAATGTAATGGGTACACTAAGTCTGTTGCAGGCTGCTAAGCTATATTGGGAGAAGACCAACTGGCAGAAGAATATTGAGACGGACAAGACGGTAGATTGCCGTTTTTATCATATCTCTACAGATGAGGTATATGGTGCATTGGAACTGACCAATCCAGAAGGCATAGAGTCACCATTTATCACTAAAGCATCATCGACTAAACATCATTATGCCTATGGTAAAGACTTTTTCAAAGAAACATCCAAGTATAATCCACATTCTCCTTATTCAGCAAGTAAGGCAAGCAGTGATCATTTTGTACGTGCGTTTTATGATACTTATGGTATGCCGACCATTGTAACCAATTGCTCAAATAATTATGGTCCTTATCAGTTCCCAGAGAAATTAATACCTCTATTTATTAACAATATCTGTAAGCGCAAGCCGTTGCCAGTTTATGGTAAAGGCGAAAATGTGCGCGATTGGTTGTATGTCGTAGATCATGCTCGTGCTATTGACACTATCTTTCACAATGGAAAAATATCCGAAACTTACAATATCGGTGGCTTTAATGAATGGAAGAATATTGATATTGTTAAGATTATTATTAAGACAGTTGACCGTCTTCTGGGTCGTCCTGAAGGTGCAGATATGGATTTGATAACTTACGTAACGGATCGTATGGGGCATGATGTGCGCTATGCTATTGATTCTCGTAAATTGAAAAATGAATTGGGGTGGGAGCCGTCTTTGCAGTTTGAAGAAGGTATTGAGAAGACAGTAGAATGGTACCTGAATAATCAGGAATGGATGAATCATGTTATCTCGGGGAGTTATCAGAGATATTACGATGATATGTATAAGAATAGATAATAGACAGTAGAGGAAATCGGCATTTGTAAAGTAGAAAGATATGCAAATTTTGATTATTTTTCTCTTATTATTCTGGCAAATTAGTCAAAATAGAATTGATGACTTTATCTGTCTAGGCATGTAGAAAATAAGGTGCGCTTTCAAATAACTAACGTATAAATTAGACGTTTACAAAATCAATAAATTAGAAATGAAAATCTTAGTTACTGGAGCTGCTGGTTTTATCGGTTCCAAATTAGTTTATACCCTTGCATCTCAAGGGAATACTGTAATTGGTATTGATAATATCAACGACTATTATGATGTGCGTTTGAAGTTAGGACGCTTGAAAGAAATCGGGTTTGAGTGCTCTGAAGATGGTTATATGTTTGGTAAGTCTGTACAAAATTCTTTTTTCCCAAATACTCGTTTTGTCCGATTATCCATTGATAACCGAAAGTCTCTAGAACGACTATTTAGTATCGAATTATTTGATATGGTAGTAAATTTGGCAGCTCAAGCTGGAGTCCGTTATTCTATAACAAATCCTTATGCATATTTGCAAAGTAACCTTGTTGGATTCTTGAATATATTAGAATGTTGTCGTAAATACTGTATAAAGCATTTGGTTTTTGCTTCGTCTAGTTCTGTGTATGGGCTGAATACCAAGGTACCTTATTCGGAAAAAGATCAAGTAGATACACCGGTTAGTTTTTATGCAGCTACTAAAAAATCTAATGAATTGATGGCACATAGTTATAGTAAATTGTATGGTATACCGATAAGTGGTTTACGATATTTTACAGTTTATGGTCCTTGGGGACGTCCTGATATGGCTCCGATGTTGTTTGCAAAGGCTATTTCAGCAGGTGAACCGATCAAGGTTTTTAATAATGGTGATATGATTCGTGACTTTACATATATTGATGATATTGTGGAAGGAACGATTCGTGTATTAAATCATATTCCTGTCGAAAATAAATGTCCGAATAGTATTCCATATCAAATTTATAATATAGGTTGTTCTAATCCTGTGAAATTAATGGATTTTATAACCGAGATGGAACAGTCTATTGGGCGTGAAGCAGAAAAGCTTTTTCTACCTATGCAACCAGGAGATGTCTATCAAACGAATGCAGATACAACAAAATTAGAAGTAAGTGTGGGATATAAGCCAAAAGTAGATTTGCATGCAGGTATTAAAAAATTCATTGAGTGGTATAAATCGAATAAGAATCCTTTAAAATAAGATTAAAAAATAGCGAATTATGAATATAGCTGTAGTGGGTACCGGTTATGTAGGATTAGTAAGTGGTACATGTTTTGCTGAAATGGGTGTTAATGTAACTTGTGTAGATGTAAATGAGGAAAAAATCAAAAATCTATTGAATGGACATATTCCTATTTATGAACCTGGTTTAGATGATATGGTATTTCGTAATCATAAAGAAGGAAGGCTGAAATTTACCACTGATTTAAGAACATGTTTGGATGATATGGACATCGTATTTAGTGCGGTAGGTACTCCTCCTGATGAAGATGGTAGTGCAGATTTGAGTTATGTCTTAGAAGTAGCTCGTACAGTGGGACGTAATATGAATAGATATGTATTATTAGTTACAAAGTCTACAGTCCCTGTTGGTACAGCAAAGAAAGTAAAAGCAGCCATTCAAGAAGAATTAGACAAGAGGGGAGTGGATATTGAATTTGATGTGGCCTCAAATCCTGAATTTTTGAAAGAAGGCGCAGCTATTCAGGATTTTATGAAACCTGATCGCGTAGTAGTGGGGGTAGAATCGGAAAAAGCCAAAGATTTGATGAGCCGATTATATCGCCCTGTGATGTTAAATAACTTTCGTGTTATCTTTACTGATATACCTTCAGCTGAAATGATTAAATATGCAGCTAATAGTATGTTGGCTACCCGTATTTCTTTTATGAATGATATAGCGAACTTATGTGAACTTGTTGGTGCTGATGTTAATATGGTGCGTAAAGGTATCGGTGCTGATACTCGTATTGGTAGTAAATTTTTGTATCCAGGATGTGGGTATGGTGGTAGTTGTTTTCCTAAAGATGTGAAGGCTTTAATAAGAACGGCCGAGAAGAATGGTTATGAAATGAAAGTCTTGAAAGCTGTGGAAGAGGTTAATGAAGGACAGAAAAGTATTTTGTTTAGTAAACTTTGTAAACATTATGGTGGCGAACTAAGTGGTAAAACGATTGCTATTTGGGGGCTTGCATTTAAACCGGAAACAGATGACATGCGTGAAGCTACAGCGTTGGTAACTATTGATTTATTGTTGAAAGCAGGATGTCAAGTACGTGTATTTGATCCAATCGCAATGGATGAATGTAGACGTAGGATAGGAGATGTGGTGGTGTATGCAACAGATATGTATGATGCGGTGCTGAATGCAGATGCTGTACTGATGTTGACAGAGTGGAAACAATTCCGTTTGCCTAGTTGGAGAGTAATTAAAAGAACCATGAATTCATCAGTGATAATTGATGGACGTAATGTCTATGATTCGAAAGAATTACAGGATTTGGGAATAATATATTACTGTATTGGCAAATAGGAATAAAAAATATATAGTAGAGCATCCTGGTACGATGTTTTTGCTGTCGTACACATAGGTGGTATTATGACTAATTTATATCAATCATAACTAAAACATATGCAGGAAGTCCAACGTTTTAACAAAGTCCTAAAATCTTGTGTCCTT
>OGPZ01001664.1_pt1 | contig 15190 bp, 14 predicted proteins | sample 1553111 | NCBI WGS metagenome assembly OGPZ01 (sample SAMEA2579968, study PRJEB22360) | human gut metagenome
ATAAATATTTAATTAATGAGGACATTTTGTATACGTTATAGTATGAGAATATTTAGCATTTGCGCTATATCCACATTTTTCACATCTTTGGCACGTATATACCTTAATAGTACATCCTCCTGAAGAGTTCTTTGAATGAGTATAAAAAGTTGCTGGAATCATACTATGTGTACATAATGCATAAGTATCTGAAGATTCCTGGCATACCATTTCATTTCCATCTGCATCAACATATACCGTATCACTTTCAGAAAAATCAATAAAATTTAATATACTATCATTCACATCATCAAATCCAAAATCATATATTGAATCATCGGAAATAAACTCTTCAAAACTTTCATCAGATGATTGTGCAGGCTGATACGCCATCACCGTTCCAGCCCTAGCCACAACTGTCAGCGCCGACACTGCCACCATAATCCCTCTCTGTAACATTCCTTTTCTCTTTTCCTTCATCATGTAGGTAATCCTCCTTTTTAATGTTTTAAAATCCTTTCCTTCCTTATTGTTTTTATGTCCGGAAAGGTTATTTTTCCACACAGCTGGACGAATATCAGAAGTTGAAGCTTCTAATACCAGCAAATTTGCATAGTCCTGACGTTTTTCTTTTGTACAGCCATCGACGGCTGCACTATCACTGACTATTTCTGCTGTATCTATGTAAAGGAAAAGTAAAAGATATGCCACGGGATTCATCCAGTGCAGACACAGAACGAAAAGGCATAAAAGTTTTACTAAATTGTCATGATTCTCCAAATGTGTATGTTCATGCTTATATACCATAATAAAATCAGGATGCAGAGGAAAACTCTCTGGAAACACAATCTTCTGACGGAAAAATCCAATGGTACATGGACCACAGATCTCATCTGGAATCAGATAATAGGTGAGATTATCTTCTGGATTTTAAAACTTTGCAAAGATATAGTTCCGTATAGAATGTGCACCTCTCCAGTATTTAACAATCTCATAGATTGCAAAGATAATAATTCCTGTTAACCAGATTCTGGCAAATAGATTAAACCATTGAGGTATCCATATGTACTCACCCTGATTTTCACTCCAGAAAGCCAGAGAACCTGACAGATAGGAATCAGCTTTTCTACCAATTAACATTGTTTCTGGAAGTGCATCTTTTGGAAGCAGATATTTAATCAACTGCACAGGCACAAGATAAAAGAATATGCCTGTCAGTAGCAATCTTCTTCCAAGAATGTAATTATAATTTTCACACTGAATCACATATAAAAGCAAACAGATCACAACAGGAATGCTTCCTGAAATGGACATACAGACTAATAGTTCCATTTAAAACATCACATCATTTCTTCTTAATGTATTCTAATAAGAATTCTTTCTCTTCCTCTGTAAGTTTCTGATCAGAGGTCAGAGCACTGACAAGGATGTTCATATCAGGAACTGTATATCCTGATGCGGATGACCTGAAAGTGTGTGCAGATTTGGCAACTTCAGTTTCACCCTTTTCTTCAGCAAGTTCATTTAACTTATCATACAGGTAGCGGTTTCTCAATCCAAGAACAAACATAGATGCCGGGTATAGTAAGGATACCACAGCAGCACCAATCATGTATAAAGTAAATGTATGTGTATCGTTTACCGGAGGTTTGCTCATAAAGTTAATAAAGAAACCAATACCAGAAAAAACGGTAAATAAAATCCAACAGACAAGTTCTATTTTCTTTTTCATTCTTTCGTCTCCAGATCATTAATAATTGTAAATTTCTGTCATTTCTTAACTACAGTTAGTCTACCATATTTTGCACAAATTAAGCAACTGATTTTTATGAATTTATCGGACTTCTTACCGTCATTATTCGAGATTTATCGAGAAATTGCACAATAGATTATGGACTTGTGTTACATTTTTTGAACACTTCTTCCATAGCGCGTCATCCGAGGACTGCAAGCTCCTTCTGATAAACTGCGGAGTAGTTATTTGGTATAGAGCCACGTAGCGAAGCGGTAGATTTTATCCGCTTGACAAATACATTTATCAGATATATTTCTGAAATGCTCTCAATATGCAAAAAAGATTCCATTTTTCTATAAATCATTCAAATCCATGACTATTGATTTCATCTACCAGAGACACATCTCTGGATGCAACAAGGTGTCTGATAAAGTAAAAAGCCAGGAAAGAACTGTTCAATCACTGAACAATTCCTGCCTGGTTTCTCATGGAAAATTAAAACGTATTTTTATTTATGAAGAAAAGAAAACAGTCCTTTTTTCTTTTCATATGGCTCTGATGTAATGCCTTTTACTTCATATCCTGTAGCACTGATCGCTGTTTTTAATTTTGCTTCGTCTACCGGTCCGTCTGAGATGATCACGGTTTCTCCTTTGCTGTGGGAAGATGTAATTTTATCTACCTGGAAAGCTTTTCTCACTGCATCATTTACGTGAGATTCACACATACCGCACATCATGCCGTCTACTTTTACAGTTGTTTTGATCATGTTGTTATCCTCCATTTCTGTTATTACAATGCTGTTAAAAGCATGATCTGTCATTATAAGTTAGAACTCACTAACAGAAATTATAGCATATGTTTTTTTCTTTTACAATAAGTGTAAGTTTTAATTGTAATTAAAATTTTATGCTACTTTTTTGCTTTAATTTCAGTAATTTTATGCCAATGCCTGGGCAAGAGCTTTCTGAATTGCTCCAAGGATTCCCTCTGAGGAATAAGTGGCACCGCTTGCAGCATCAATTCCGTCTGCTGACTGATTTCCCATAATCTGAGGATAAATAGTTTCCCATGCATAATCAAAGTACTCAGGTGAATCACTGTTACTCTGTTCAATAGATGCAATCTGACCGCCCTGAATCGTTACGGTTACATTTACTCTTCCACTGTATCCATAGCTTGAGCCTGTATAAGTTCCGTCAATATATGGTCCTGTAGGTTCCGGCGTAGGCTCCGGAGTCTCTTCCGGTGTTGGTGTGGGAGCTGGTGTTTCCTCTGGTGTTGGAGTGACTTCTGGAGTCGGAGTTTCTTCCGGTGTCGGGATTGGGGTTGCCTCAGGAATTGGCGTAACTGTTACTTCTGGTGTTGGAGTTGGTGTCACTTTTGTGGTGCCTTTTTCTGCCTGCTTCTGAATATCTTTCATTGCGTTTATGATACCCTTTGAAGAGTAGGTTGCACCACTGACAGTATCAATGCCATCGACAGACTGATTCTGAATGATCTCATTTTCCAGGATGTCCCATGCTTTCTTAAAGAACATAGGCGTATCTGTATGCTCTGCTTCCAGAGACTTGATCACACCTTTTTTAATCTTAGCTGTCAACGTAATTGTCCCACTGTATCCTTTACCGGTTCCTGTATAGGTTCCGTCTTTGTAAATCTGTTCGTCTCCCGGCTTCGGTATTGGAGAAGGTTTCTTTGTCGGTTTCGGTGATGGAGTGGGAGTTGGCGTAACAACTGCCTGATTTCCTGATGGAATTGCCTGTGACAATGCATTCTGAACCGCAGTAATAATTCCGTTTGAAGAATAAGTGGCACCACTGACTGCATCTACGTTCGGAGACTGGCTTGCAAGAATTTTGCTGATCACACCCTGTGCATTTGCAAAATAGGAGGCTGTTTCATTTGATGCATCTACAATATTGATAGCTGCAATTTTATTGTCAGTGACAGTTACCTGAACAGTGATCGTTCCTCCGAAACCAGTTCCGGAGCCTGTATAGGTACCGTCTGCATATCCACCGGCAGGAACTTCTGTAGTTGGTGTGACTGTGCTTCCTGCACCACCCCCTGCTGTACCTCCATTTGCAGAGGAACCTGTAGATGAATTTTTCTTTGTTCCTGTTTTAATCTTACTTGTTTTTTTTGTCTTTTTTGATGTTTTTGAAATTGATGTTCCATTGGTTTCAGAAGAGTCTTCTGAATCAAAATCCTTACCTGCAGTTCCTTGTGAAATCAATTCTTTAATCTCATCAGTAGACATAATATTATCGGAAACTGATGTAGTCTCCACAGGACTTTTATCTGCCTGATAACAGGTTACACAGACTGCTGCAAAAACTGCTGCCGCAGGAATAAGCTTTAACCATGGACGGAAACTGTCCTGTTTGGGTTTCATTTCCGGAGTCTTATTATTTTTCTGCTCATTATTTTTGTCCATAAATTTCTCCTTCTTCAATAGTTCCAGGAAATCATATTCAAATGATTTCTTTTCAACTGTATAAAGTTTTACAGTTGAAAAGAAATCCTGCCCTTTCTGGTGGGATACAGGATTTCTTTTCTCACGTCAGATTATTTTACAGTTACTTTAACTGTTTTGGTTACACCATTGCATGTTACTGTGATTTTGGCAGTACCCTTTTTAATACCCTTAATTGTACCATTGGATGATACTGTAGCAATTTTCTTGTTGCCGGATTTGTATGTAACTTTTCCTGACGGAGCTGCTTTTGCTGTGATCTTAGTTGTTTTGCCGACTTTTACAGATGCAGATGTTTTGTTCAGTGTAAGAGTTGGATTTTTAACTGTTACTTTGCAGGTTACCTTTACATCTCCGCATTTAACTGTGATGACTGCACTACCTTTTGCTTTTGCAGTAACTTTACCGGTTGTTTTGTTTACGGCTGCAACTTTCGGGTTACTGGAAGTAAATGTAACTTTTGGTGCATCTGCTCCTGTTACAGTTGCCTTCAGTGTAGTTGTTTTTCCTTTGTAAACAGTGGCTGTTTTCTTGTTGAGAGTTACTGTTACCTTCGTATCTGCTTTAACAAGAGCCTCTACTGCTGCGTTCAGATGAGTTGTAGCTTCATCAACCTCTGCCTGAGTTGGCTTTTCTTTTGCAAGAAGATCCTTTGCTTCCTGAAGCTCTAACTGCATTGCCTTCCAGGAATCTGCTGTGTAATCTGCTTCTTTTAAGACTTCTGCTTTTTCTACTGCTGCTTTTAATGCTGTTGTATCTGCTTCTCCTGCTTCCGGTTTTACGATGTTTGCATCTGTTGCATTAACTTCAAATACAGTATCTGCATATCCCATTGCATATACGGTTATTTTCCATTTGCCGGTTCCATCTGTTCCTTTTGGAAGCTGGCAACGATAGGAATCTGTCAGACCAAGCTGGATTCCCATTGCCTTGTGCATCCAGTTATCTGCTGCAAATTTTGTTCCGTAAGATGCCAGAACTTTATTACCATTTCCGTAGTAATCCCATTTTACAGCATACATTTTAGCACCAAGAGCACCATATCCGTCACCGGTAATATCTACTCTTAAGAATTCGCCGTAACTTCCACTTGCTTCTTTTACTGTTGCGGTAACATTGGATGCTGTCTGGAGTGCCTGATCTTTAAGTCCGGAACCTGTACCATTTGTTCTGGCCTTGAATGTGAATGTTCCATCGGAACCTTTTACAGCTTCTTTTAAGCCGTTTGTTTCAGCGGTAACATCCGCAACTGCACTATAGGACTGCAAATTGTTTTCTCCAAATCCTCCGGCAACTGTGCTTCCATCTTCCACAACCTTGAACTGGGATTTGAAGGCTTCATAATCTTCTGCTTTTACTGCGACAGGTACATATTTCAGACCTACTACGCTGTAATGATCGAATTCTGCAACACTTCCGTCAGCTTTTGTGATCTGTCCTCGCTCAGGCTGATTCAGTTTTACAGTTGTTCCGTCCGTAAGAACTGCATCATTAGCTGAGGTCCAGTAGGAAATCTCATAAGAACCGCCGTTTTTGTCATACATGATTGCTTCACACTGGTAGCTTCCTCTGTGCAGGCCATGGTTTACAGTAGCTCTGGTTACTGTGTCGAAACCGCCTTTGTCAAGTTCATCATGGCTGTCTTTTGTTCCATTGGAAGCTGTGTTTGCAGCATTATAAACTCCCTCAGATGCCCAGTTCTGTGCCCACCTCAGACCTGCATAGACATATTTGTAGCCTGTTTCTGCTGTTGCAGCGAATTCATCTTCTGCTGCTGCCTGATCGTCAACAAAAGGTGTTTCCTCATCGCCTGCAAAAGCATCAGCGGTGTCATCTGCTGCATCAAACTCATCTGTCTGTGCCTCAGTCTCCACAGCAGTATCAGATGTAAAATCCGCAGCCATAACCGGTAATCCTGAAACCATCATTGCTGCACTTAAAATTGCAGGAGCTGCCATTTTGATTAAATTTCCCTTGCGCATACCTTTAAATCCTCCTGAATATGAGTTAATAAATATATTTCCAAACTGTCCGGAAAACTGAAATTTTTGACAGTTCAGAGATCTTTATATAAGATAAACCTATTCACCGATGGAATAAGTATCTTTCAGTAATTGAAATCTTTCTTTCATGCCTTCCGTCATCCAGACATGATCAGAATCATCTACGAACAGACCGTCTGCATTGTATTTCTTCAAAAGTTCTTCTGCCTTTTCTTTTCCCAGTACAAAGCATGCAGTGGAAAGTCCGTCTGCATTCAGGCCGTCATCACACACAACCGTCACAGATGTGAGACCACTTCTTGCAGGATATCCTGTAGCAGGATCCAGTATATGATGATATCGAACACCATCTTCTATAAAGTATTTTTCGTAATCTCCGGAAGTAGATAAAAATTCAGTACCATTCAGAGTAACTACTCCCAGGTAATCACCTTCTGTATCCCGCGGATCAGTGACAGCTACCTGCCAGGCAGAGCCGTCGGGTTTGCTTCCATAGCTCATAACACTGCTGCCGCCCAGATTCAGGATCATGCCTGATACATTCTTATCTGCATCAAGAACTTTCTTTGCTGCATCACAGCCAATTCCCTTACCTGCAGCCCCCAGATCAAGAGTTACTCCCTTTGGCATGGTAACTTTATTTCCATCCAGAGTCACCTTGCCATATCCTACATTTTCAAGCAGGGAATTTAATTCATCATCTGAAGGAATGTGCGGATTTTCTCCGTCAATGTCCCACAGGCGGATCACTCTTCCCATAGTAGGATCCATGGCTCCGTCAGAAGCTTTCGACAAATCCAGTACCTGTTTTAAACAGGTGGCAGTTTCATCAGATACCGTTGTTGTATTCCCGGCATTTTGATTGATCTGATATATCTGAGAACTTTCTTTTGTCCAGGAGATCCAGTTCTCTTCCACGTCTTTTAATGCAGAGATTACGTCTGCTGTGATATCCTCACCTGTTGTGTAAAGAGTCTCTGATACTACGGTGTCCATAGCAAAGTCTGTTTTGGTGTATGTGTTTATTTCAGAGTTTCCCCATACAGTCCGGGATGCGCATAAAAGGGAGGCTGTAATAAAAAGTCCCAGTACAAAAGAGTGTCTGTTTGTCATATATTTTCTGATTCCTTATCCTCTTATTGTTGTTTCCAACTAACTCTATAGACTATATCACTGTATGGATAGTATGTCTACCAATATAGTTAGTTCTTACTAATCAAATTTTCTCAATAAGTTAGCAGTTGCTATTTTTTATCAATAACAGTGCCTGTATGAATATTTTTCCTTGGGCAGACTGCAGTGCAGGCGTGACAGCAGATGCATTCCCCTGAATGTGCAGTATCACCGTCAATATCCAGGTGTGCCGGGCATCTCTTCTTACAGAGAGTGCACTTTGGCGCACAGTTTTGACGATTTCGTTTGAAAAGTGCTCCCGGTATAACCGGCATAATTGCAAATACTGCTCCCATGGGACAGAGAAACTGGCAGAAGAAACGCTCCTGTGTACACATTCCGGCCATGATCAGGATCAGCAGAACTGTTCCCACAATGTAGGTAGATTTCGGCAGTCTGCCTGTTGTAAGCATGGAGAATACATCCCATGGACTCATTCCCTGTAATTTGGAATAGAATCCTGTTATGCAGGAAAGAAGCAGAAATGCAAGAATCACATATTTTACTTTCTGTAATCTGTGCACCCATTCTTCAGGATATCCATGTTTTTTCTTTTTTCCAAAGCATTTCGCACGAATAAACGCGGTAAGCTCATACAGAGCATCTCCCAGTGAGCCAAACGCACAGGCATAACCGCAGAAATGACGCCCGAACAGAATGGTAATAATTAACAGTAACGCCGTAATATCCAGAAAAGAGTTCCAGGTTACGCTCTGCTGTCCTCCGATTGCAAGAAAGATGGATTTGATTCCTGCAAATGCCGTAGAAAAAAGGGAGGGTGCTACTATAAAAAATATAAGCTGTATGGCGGCACGGATCAGCCGTACCTTTCGTTGTTTCTTTTTCATGCGTTTTCCGCCTTTGATAATGCGTCATTTACTGCTTCTAAGATACCGGTAGAACTGAAAGTTGCTCCGGAAATGGTGTCAACATCTGTGCTCTGCTCGCTGATGATGCTGTTTATGACATTCTCGCCCTGTGACAGATAAGCACTGTCCTCACCCGGTGCACTGACTACACTGACTGCTGTAATGGTATCATCTTCCAGAGTCACCTGAACAGTGATCGTTCCACCGTATCCGGTTCCTGAACCTTCGAAGGTGCCATTTTTATATACATTGTCAGAATCATCGGTTTCTTCAGAATCTGCCTGATCTGCATTTTCTTTATCCTCTGCAGAATCCTTTTCAGATTTATTATCAGCTTCTGAAGATACATCAGAAGAAGCATTACTTTCTGCTGCTGTTTTCTGTTCCTCATAAGTTTCCTTTAATGCTGTAAGGATCTGGTCCTGCTGGTTCTCCAGGCTCTCTGTTTTTGCAGTCAGGTCTGCAATATCCTGAGCCTGTTCTTTATCTTTTACTGTTCCGTTATAGAAAAATACCGCCATGATGATCAACAAAAGTGCAATCAGACGCAGATAAAAGTTTTGATTATTCACGTTGTCTCCTCCTTTATTTTTTTATTTTGCCGGATATGATATCTGTTTTTGGATGAAGCAAAACTTAATCATAACTAACTTTAAAAGTGTATCATTTTAGTATATAAAAATCTATATATAACAGATTCTGCTAATGTTGTTTTTTTCTCATTAAGATGACCCCGGAGCAAAATCCGAGGTCATTTATTGTGTGAATTATTTACCTGTTATCGTTTATTTTACTTTTACTGTAAATACTTTCTTAACACCATTGCAGGTTACTGTGATTTTGGCAGTACCTTTTTTCTTTCCTTTTACAACGCCTTTGGAGCTTACTGTTGCAATCTTGCTGTTGCTTGACGTGTACGTAGCCTTTCCTGATGGAGTTGCCTTTGCAGAAATTTTTGTTGTTTTTCCAACTTTTACAGTTGCTGAAGATTTGCTAAGTTTCAGGGATGGATTTTTAACTGTTATCTTGCAGGTTACTTGGTATTCTCCGCAGGATGCTGTGATCACTGCTGTTCCTTTTGCCTTAGCAGTTACAACACCTTTGCTGTTTACAGAAGCCACTTTTGTATTGCTGGATTTCCATGTGATTTTATCTGTAAGGTTTGTTGTAACTTTGAGAGTGGTTTTTGTGCTGCCTTTTGTATAAAGAGTCTTGGAAGAAGTATTTAATTCAAATGTATTTTCTGCTTCTTTGTAAGTAAAAGTAAGATTATTCTTATATCCTACAGCAGTTATTTCAAATACAGTTGCATCTGTTACCTGAAGATCTGTGAGATCAAGAGTTCCATCTTCTTTTACAATGACCTTGCTTCCTCTTCCTGTTGCGGCATATTCTGTATCATCAACTTTTACTTTGCTGATGCTCTTAATGTATGCAGAGAACTCTTCTGCTGTAATGCCTTTTGCTGCAACCAGTTTTGTCTCGTTACTGTCATAAGAAGCCGGCATTTTGTCTGTATTTACTGTAAATTCAGTTACAATGGCTGCATATTTTCCGCTGGCATCTGCAATTTCAACCTTATGTGTTCCCAATGCAAGAGCTCCAACTGCAAGTTTTCCGTCTGTGCAGGAAACCACTGTTTTGTCTACAGTATACTGTGCCTTGAAGTCTGCCGGCAGAGCCTGGTCAAAGGTAACTGCTGCAGATGAGTCTGTATTCATAATATCTGCTACTGTTGCCTTAATTCCTGTAGTTGTCTGCACCTTTACATCAGGGACATCAAAAATGATCATACCCTTATCTGTGTAATAAGTAACGCTGTCAATTGTTTTTCCCATGATTGATTTATAATGTGCAGAAGAAACAGGGCATCCGTGAACTTCTGTTGTATATCCGGTTCCCCAGGAAAGCATACTTCCACGCCAGATATTCTCCAGATGACGCAGGCCATAGTTGGTTCCGTCTGTAGTATTTACGGTTACACCATAGATTTTATCTGTATTTGTATCAATTACTGCTGCAAAAGCCTCATTGTTAAGATCAAGCTCATAATCACCGTAATTTGTTTCTGTTTTTAATGTAGCATCAATAGTAACGTTCTTTGTCTGGGCACCTTTCATTGCTGAGAAAGAATAGCTGCCATCTGCATTTACAGTAAGTTCTTTGTAATAAGACGGTGTTTCACTTAAAATGTAATAAGAGTAAGAGGCATTTTCAATCAGGGAATCTTTTCCTGTATAGGTGTTGCTGCTTGTCTGTCCTCTGTTTGTCACTGTGATCGTTACAGAGTCGGAATCTGTGACCTGCTTCTGGTCTTTCAGAAGGGAAAGATCACTGACCTTTACAGGGAAAGTAACACCTGTTACATCGGTTCCATTGGGGTCTACGTGATAAGCGGAATTTCCGTTCATCATACCTGCGGTTCTTGATTTATTAAGAGTTGCAGATGTGAAAGCATCAACTTTTACATCATTATTTTTCAGTTCTGCCTTGTAGAAATCATCGTATGGAATATTCATAAGCACATAAGCTTCGCCCTGCTGTGCTTCTGCAGCAAAAGCATCCTGGACATCTTCGGTGGTAAATTCTTCCTGCGCATCCTCGGCGGCAAACTCTTCGGAAACAGAGAAATCTGTGCTGTCTGTAAGTACCCCACTGTCTGTGAAATCAGATGCCAGAACTGCATATGGCATGCTGGTCATAGCAACTGCGGCACTCATTACAACAGGTGCTATTTTTTTCATAAGTTTTTTGTTTGTCATGTTTTTCTCCTCTTCTAAAATTTTTTTGCGGAATCACTCTTACCAGAGGGTTAATCAACTTATTAACCAAAGGGATTTTACTTTTACCAAAAGGGAGTGACTTCTGCCAAAGATATTCATATAGGATTGCTATAGGTAGGCTGTCAGCAGTAATCATGTAGATTAGTTACTACTAACTTATGAAATAGTAACATGTCTGTCTGAAAATATCCACACTTTTTTACCGGGGATATTCGTCATTTTTTCTCAATAAATACTTCAGTAAAAATCAGTATTAGTTACATCTAACTTGTGGTTGCGGGAATATTTTTTCTGTGTTAAAATGTCTGAAGAATTCTGATAATTCCATTTTGGATTTTTTGAGAGGAGAAAATAGATTTATGAAGCAAAAAACAGCCTGCCTTGGGCTTTTTTCAGCTGTGGCGATCATTCTGGGATATGTGGAATCACTGGTGCCGGTTTTTGCGGGGATTCCGGGGATTAAACTTGGACTTGCCAATCTGGGAGTACTTTTTATTTTGAAGAAATATTCATTTAGGGAGGCTGCTCTGGTTTCTGTTGTCCGCATTCTGGTGATCGGATTTATGTTCGGAAATCTGTTCAGTATCCTGTACAGCCTGGCAGGCGCTGCGCTTAGTATGACAGTTATGACACTTATGCTGAAAAAAACATCTTTCAGTCTAATCGGTGTCAGCGTTGCAGGAGGTGTTTCCCATAATATCGGTCAGTTGATCATTGCCATGCTGATCGTACAAAATGCAAGTGTGTTTGTATACGCACCGGCACTTCTGGTGGCAGGTGTTGCTGCCGGGGTGGTAATCGGCGGACTTACTAACGAGATTTTGAAAAGAGTTCATCTATAACTTTAAAAGCATCAGTTATCTGAATTTATAATCTTTCAGATAACTGATGCTTTTTTCAATCTTCTTCTATATGTTCCCGTCCCTGGTTGATAATCGTGCGGACATGATCATCTGCCAGAGAATAGAAAATAGATTTTCCCTCTCTGCGGCTCTTTACCAGTTTATTCTGTTTCAGAATACGAAGCTGATGAGAAATCGCAGACTGAGTCATATTCAATGCTTTAGCGAGATCGCAGACGCATACCTCTGCCTCAAACAAAACAAACAAAATGCGTATTCTGGTAGAGTCTCCGAAAACCTTGAATAATTCGGCCAGATCATAAAGCTCTGTTTCTTCCGGCAGGGTTTCATCTACAATTTTAAGCAGATCTTCATGTATTTCATTACTCTCACATAATTCTTCTTTGCATACTTCCATTTTCTTACATGTTACCTTTCCGGCTTATCACAAAAGGTTTCTGCTGATTTGCCTATTTCTTATAAATTCTTTACAAATAATGTACGGATCGCGTTTAATACTGCGATGATCATAACACCTACATCCGCAAAAATGGCCACCCACATGTTTGCAATACCTAAAGCTCCAAGGATCAGGCAGAGAACCTTGATACCGATAGCAAAGTAGATATTTTCATATACAATACGGATACATTTACGTGCAATTTTGATCGCTTTGGAAATCTTCAGAGGATCATCATCCATCAGAACGATATCTGCTGCTTCGATAGCTGCATCTGAACCAAGTGCTCCCATCGCAATACCAATATCGGCTCTGGATAATACAGGAGCATCATTGATACCGTCACCTACGAATGCAAGTTTATCCTTTTCAGATTTCTGATTAAGAAGTTCTTCTACCCTGGAAACTTTGTCAGCAGGTAAAAGTTCGCTGTATACTTCCTGGATTCCCAGTTCTTCGGCAACCTGATCTGCAACACGTTTTGAATCGCCTGTCAGCATAACGGTCTTGCTGATTCCGGCTTTCTTCAGTTCAGCGATTGCCTCTTTTGCATGAGGTTTGATGATATCGGATATCAGGATATGTCCTGCATATTTGCCGTCAATGGCCATATGCACAACAGTTCCTACATGATGGCAATCCTGATAAGCAATGCCAAGTCTGTTCATTAATTTGGTATTACCGGCAGCTACAGATATGCCGTCAACTTTGGCAATCACACCATTACCACTGATTTCTTCAATATCAGTAACACGATTTCTGTCGATTGGTTTTCCGTATGCTTTCTGCAGGCTCTTGCTGATCGGATGGGAGGAATAACACTCGGCAAGTGCTGCATATTCTAACAATTTCTCATCAGGCATTTCATTGTGATGAATACCACTTACTTCGAAGACACCCTGAGTCATAGTACCTGTTTTGTCAAATACAACATATTTTGTCTGAGCCAGTGTTTCCAGATAGTTGGAACCCTTGACCAGAATGCCCTGATTGCTGGCTCCGCCGATTCCTGCAAAGAAACTTAACGGGATGCTGATGACCAGCGCACATGGACAGCTGATTACAAGGAAGGTAAGGGCTCTGTAGATCCAGTCTCCCCACACGGCAGGTTTTCCCATAATAAGAAGTACGATCGGCGGGATAAATGCAAGAGCAAGGGCTCCGTAACATACTGCAGGTGTATAGTATTTCGCAAATTTGGAAATAAAATTTTCAGATTTTGATTTTCTTGAGCTGGAATTCTCTACCAGCTCAAGAATCTTGGATACTGTAGATTCACCGAACTCCTTTGTTGTACGGATCTTCAGCAGACCTGTCATATTGATACATCCACTGATCACTTCATCGCCTGCTTTTGCATCACGCGGAAGACTCTCACCTGTCAGTGCACTTGTATTTAATGTAGAAGTTCCCTCAGTGATCACTCCATCGATCGGTACTTTTTCACCCGGCTGAACAACAATAATGGTTCCGATCTCAACTTCATCAGGATCAACCTGTTCCAGTGTTCCGTCTTTCTCTATGTTCGCATAATCAGGACGGATATCCATCAGTTCACTGATGTTTCGTCTGCTCTTTCCCACTGCATAGCTCTGGAAAAGTTCTCCAATCTGGTAGAAAAGCATAACTGCAACACCCTCGGAATAATCGCCAAGGAGAATTGCACCTACTGTGGCTACAGCCATCAGAAAGTTCTCGTCAAACACCTGTTTATTTAAAATACCCTTAAATGCTTTCTTCAGGATATCATAGCCGATGACCAGATATGGGATCATAAAAAGAACAAATCTCAGGTATCCCTCTGCCGGCAGTAAGGAAAAGACCACGATCAGCACTGCTGCTATGATAATTCTGATCAGCATTTTCTTCTGCTTCTTGTTCATATCAATACCTCTCTCTTCTTATAAAAGCAGGACCGCTGCAAAAAACTTTCCGGCGAAAAGCTCAGTGCCGGGATACGTTTTATGCAACAGTCCATTCTCCGGATAACTCAGAATTAAAGATAGATCTCACAGTCGTCTTCTACCTTCTTGCAGTTCTTTAATACGTCTTTCATAACTGCTTTTGGATCCTGTCCGTCTTCGAATTCAACGATCATCTTCAGCATCATGAAGTTAACTGTTGCATCTTTAACACCGGCTGTATTCCTGGCAGCTTCCTCCATTTTATTAGCACAGTTTGCACAATCTACATCGATTTTATAAGTTTTCTTCATAATATTTTCCCTTTCCGCTCATCTCTTTTATATTAACATATGAGCACTTGTTCATTTGTTTGATTTTATTATAGCATTATTTTCTCTCCTGTCAATAGTTTTGAGGAGATTTCTTTACGGAAATCAAAAGTTATGTTATAATCCATGTTATTATAGTTTAACGTGTTGCTTTAATGTTTTAAAAAACAGGATATTATTATCCGGCAGGTATCAAAATCATAAAAAGAAATAGGATACTCTTTGACAGAACATAACTGCCTGTACTGTTTGCGTACAGCAGTTCACAGCAGCAATATCGGAAAGAAAAAAAGGAGGGAGTATCAATATGGCGATACATGAATCAGGAGAAGATTATCTCGAAGCGATCCTTATGATCAAAAAAAGAAACGGTAATGTCCGCTCTATCGACATTGCGCATGAACTGTCTTTTTCAAAACCGAGTGTCAGTGTTGCAATGAAGAATTTGAAAGCCAGTAATTACATTACGATTGATGAAAATGGATTTATCAATCTGACGGAAACCGGGCAGGAAATTGCAGATAAGATTTATGAAAGACATACCTTTCTGACCGGATGGCTGACTTCTATCGGAGTTGACCCGAAGGTTGCAGCCGAGGATGCCTGTAAGATGGAGCATGCGATCAGCGCAGAG
>OGPZ01001678.1_pt1 | contig 15117 bp, 17 predicted proteins | sample 1553111 | NCBI WGS metagenome assembly OGPZ01 (sample SAMEA2579968, study PRJEB22360) | human gut metagenome
CCACCGTTGGTCACCATGTCATCAGGCTTAACTTCTTCAACATTGTTGGTCAGAACATCTTCCAGCTCCTCAACAGTATCCTTAACCTCTTCAGAGGTAGCAGGATCCATCAGGTCAGCCGTTGCAGCTTCATCGAGAAACTTATAGGGATTAACACCCAGAAGCATAATAGTTTCCTCCTTTTATGGAAATAGAATTGATCAATTCCCCATATCACGTGGAATTTATTAATATGTTATAGATTACAGATCAAATATCATTGGCTCCGTGCCCGATCTTGGCCTTTCTACGGGAGCTGGAGGGTTATCCATCAATTCACTAATACGTCCTTTAAGTAAAGCAGCTACATCTTCCATCTTAGGAAGATCATAGGCTCCACTCGGATCGACATAAATAAATTTCTTAGACAGAAGAGTCTTATATCTGTCATCGGATTCATTAGATGCGACCATGATGTTGTTAATAGCCTCAATTTGTTCAGGACTCATATAAGGCTCATAACGATTATAGAATTCTTTCCAGTTACCAAGAACTTTGGTACTAGGAACGAATATATACTGATTATGTACTAGCTCATGCACTGTCTCTGCAAGAGGAATTAATCCAACCCAAAGACAATAGTGTAAGTACATAATTTCTTTAGCAACCATTTCTTCTTCGAGAGATTCGTTAAAATGTGCTCTCTTATTATACACAATATAGCAAATATCTCTAAGCATGAAAGGCGCATGATGAATCTCAATTCTTACTTTCGTAGTATCAATATTGTTTACATTCTCATAGAATGCACATTTGTTCATGTCCAGATAATCTCTCAGATAACTTACCATCTGCCTATATTCAAAACTAGAACGTACATCTCGTTCAATAGCATCAATATATTTAGAAAATGATTTATCATCTGCAAGATCATAGTCATATCTATCATATATAGGAAGCTCACTAAGCTTAATTACTTCAGGAACTTCATCTATATATTCATATTGCTCATGAATGCTATTAGGATCAATCATAGACTCAACTCCTTTTAATTGCATGTTCCAAGGTCAAATAGGAATACCCCGTGGATTGACTCCACGGGGTATATTTAGATTACTTACCAGCCTTGGTATCAATGAGCTTATAATCTCTATCGCTTACAAACTCAAATACCTTATTACCCTTCAGCAGCTTCTTATCCTTGTTGAACAGGAAGGTTAAGGTATAAGAAATCTCACCAGTCTTTCTATTGGTCTTGGTACTAATACCAAAACCAATATTATTCATGGTATAGCTGAATCCAAAGGGATTCACCATGAGACTGATGCAGTTGGGGTACTTGATGTTTGTGACAGAGGGAAGTTCACCAGTGGCATAGTTGAGCAGATGGAGAAGGATAGAATCATAAGTGTCAAACTCATCTCCATCTCCATACCAGAACAGACCGTCCCAGAACAGATCGTCCTGGTACTCCATCTCTTTCAGTTCATCGATAACGGATTCGAAATTATTGAATACTTTGCTAAATTTAATCATTTTATTATTCTCCCTTCAATTCATCGGTGTTGTCGACAATAGCCTTAAGAGTTTCCTCTTTAGACATAATCTCGTCAACACCGTGTTTAACAACATCTTCTTTCAGATTTTCAAAAATCTGAAGGCTACCAGTTTTGCAAGAATTTGCAAAAGTTCTGATCTCGGCCTGAGCATGAGTGTCACATCTCAGTTCCAAGAACTTCATAAATGTAGCATATGTAAAGGTCATATAGAGCTTACGGCACTTTACATTTCCAGGAAGGAAAGCTCTAGCATCTTCCTTGAGCATTCCTTGCTTTCTGACATTTTCATACAGACCGATGATAGCTTCACCGATCTCCATAGAAGTCATCTCAAATTTTTGACCGCCAAACTCGACAGTATAGACCTTATTGGGATCATACTTATCAGGTTTGAATGTAGTAGGATCAGCAAATGCAGAATTAGAATAATCTACATAACGCTGAGATTCCTGAGTGATACCATTTCTATGACGGACAAGCTGATGCGTAGCGGTTCTAGACATATCCTTGAAAAGAATAGTCATAGAAGCCACATAGCCAATATCGTCATTGGTAAAAATGTCTTCACCAATAATATCAATCAGATTTGCTCTAATCTGGTTAATATTATCGACACTTACAAATTTTACATGATCATCTTCATACATGACAGTTTCAGGAAGATGATTGAAATAACGTGAAACAGAATCAGGTTCCACGTTAGTGAATAATTCTTCGTTAAGAATATTTTTGTTTACAAGATCATAGAAGATCCCAGAATTTACATTAGCATAGAGCACACTAGAGATTGCTCTTAAAATGCTGTTGTTTGAAGGATCCTTCGAACGCTTAAATGCTTCATCATATCCACGATAAGTTCCACCGATCAGCAGATAAGTATTCTGTTTGCTATCTTCAGCAAATCTCCCATTGAGATATCTGAAAGAGGCCATGGCATCTGCCATTTCTTCTTTCTCATTGATTCTGGGTTTGTTTCCGAGATTGATCAAAGTAATGATATTACTATGCTCAAAGACTGATGTATGACCAATCTTAGCTCTCTTAGCTAAGTATGTAACCTTATCTTCATAAGAGTCAGGCAGAGGAGTATCCCAGCAGCACGCACATGCTTCTGCACATACTCTGATTCCGTCATTCATGTATACAAGCGAAACCCCTACGGGTTCACCATATGTATGATCAGAATTCTTTTTGTTAGCAATGTTGAAACTAGCCATAATAGACATTCTCCTTTCATGTCCAATAATTACCATATTGTGTTCATCTGTGTAAAAAGTAACCACCAGGGCTGGTTCATGCCCTGGTGGTCTGAGATGGAGACAGATGGGAGCACATCAGATGAAGAAATGGAAATGAAACATTTTAAGGAGAATAGTTATGGCAAACAACAATCAATCTCAGGAGGTGACCATGAAAAAAGATGCTACCATTATATATTTGAAAAACAGATGCGCTCAACCATCTTAATTTTAAGTTAAGTTGTATATTATCATTTTAATAAAGGAGGATAAAGATAAAATGCTTACACTTGAAACCTTTTCTTATTATAAACAGTTTGCTTATGATGTGTTTAATTTTCTCTATAGGAAAATTAATAGATATATTTGGCCCCAGTTGCAAGTAGACTATGCTGATTATATTGACTATACTTTTGCGAATATACGAAGACCAAGTACAATTTACCTTCATTTGGAAAATATTGCAGCAGAAGTTGGAAATCAATACAATAAAAATGGAATCTGTAGTATGATTGTAATTGTCTTAACTCATGAATTGTTTCATGTAGAACAAATGATGTCTCAAGAAAATTATCGATTGTATTCTGATTCTAAACAGATGGTGGAAAGTGCTGTTAATAATGTGACATATGTATTTCTTTATCAGAATAGGGAACTGATATCTAAAACTTTTGGTATTGCTCTAAATTTAGAATATTTAGTTCATATCAATCATTATTATGCGTATGAAGCATGTATGACCCCAGAGCTTATCTATAAGTATACCATCATGAATGTGGTTTTTAGAAACGATCATAAATATTATGAGTTCGAAAGTAAATACTTAGACGCTTATGATAATATTGTGATCAGTTTTGAAAACTCTCATAACTTCTTAATTAAGAGTAATGGTGAATATTGTGATCAGAATATAAATCCGTTTGTCGCTGAAGTGGAGAACAGTGCTGGACGTTTTGATCGCTATACGGTAAATATATCCGGATCGGAAAAACCTTACAGGGATAAAGAGAATGTATTATGGATTACATTCACACTATCCAATAGGCAAATCATTCCGATTAGATTTAGAGATAAATAACTCTTTCCACCGAATTATATATCTTTTTAAATCTGTATTCAGATATAACTTGCTCGCCTAAATGGGAGTGATGACCCCATGTTTTGGTTAATCACGATTACTCATATGGAGAAAACGAATGGGAAATAAAGAAGAGAGGCCGTCCCTCTCTTCTTTATTTTTTCTACTATCCTCTACATTAAAGTAAATAGATTTAGGAGGATTTGATATGTATAAAATTCTTCGTATTCCTAATAACAAAGATCAATTCAAGAAAGCGTATTCTTTAATGCTTTCTTATGCAGATACAGGTTCTATGAAGTATGAATTTAATGAATTCTATAGACACGCAAAAGAAGTCTATGTGATTTCAGATGGATGCCATTATCACGGAGCTGCTGCTATCGTTCATAAAAAATATAACAACTACGAACTTCCTTATCTCTTTAGATCTTATGGAGATAATGTATATGAACTCTTAGTCTACAATTTTGATAATAGTGCTAACTATGCAGAGATCTATGATCTGATTAGAACTATTATCAAAGATTGTAATGATAGAACTATCTTCATAGAGAATATACCTAATACGAATAAGACTCTCTTAAATGCGCTCAAAAACAACAAATTTAAGCCTAATAAGGGAAATGATCGTAAAGACTATTCTCAGACGCTTTTCTGTGTTCCTGTGGGTTCTAAACTCATTGAATCAGGCCTATCTAGGATTGATCCAAAAGATGAAGTTAAAGTAATTGATGAAATGAATGACTTCTGGTGTATCAATGAAGAGCATAGAATCAAAGAAGCTCAAGATCAATATACAAGAGATTTGATTGCTAAAAATATAGCAGAAACGAATAAAGCTCTTATGGACATGAATTACAATCAAGATTGTTGTGATCAACCTCAGACTGCCGAACAATTCTTAGATGAAGGTCATAGTTGTTGTCATAAGTGTACCAGATTCTCTATTGATACTGAGAGTCTGTAAAAGGAAAATGACTAGGTAGATAATTCTACCTAGTCATATTTTTTTATTACTTCACCCAATCAGGGCAGGGAGCATGGACTCGAATAGCCTCATGGGCAGGAACGGTGGTAGGAGCCTTGGAATACAGGGCAGAACCATCGTCATTCACGCCGACTTTCTGAGGATACAGACGAGTGCTGGGAGCAACCTCTTTCAGGCTCAGAGAGATGTCAGACTTCTCACGAGCACCGAGAGGCATCTTGCGGCCAGTGTGCAGGAATGTATTGACAAATTCCTTGGAGATGTTCACCATGGAACCAGCCTCAGACTTCTTCACCTCATAAGACTCCATCATATTGGCAGCCTCTGCCTGAGGAATCTTGGTGGTGCTGGAAATGATGCTGGTGCACATAGAACGGATGTCCTTGCAGGGATTATAGGTGCCAATCACACCCTCCTTGCCATACTCATCAACCTCATAAGAGGGATCATTCAGCATGGCTTTCATGACACGGATTTCATCCTTACGAGATGAACTGGTCTGGGACAGGCCGGTTCTAATTTCCTTTACAAGATCTTTAACGGATTCGCTCATTTCAATTTCCTCCTTAAATCGATTATTGATATATGAAAAGTAGTGTAACTACTTATTCAACTTAATTTGGCGGATAGAAAAACATTGGACAAATCTTTCTGGGAGGTTTGCCTTTTTCTTCTATCAGTTTATTGATTTCTTCTGGACTACAACTTGCAAGATAGTCTATAAAATTTTCTTTCGAAGTTGTATCTTTTGTTTCTTTTTTCTTCATTATTTGCCTCCAGATGGAGATTATTAGAGTGTAAGTACTATAATTACTTACTACTACCAGATTCGGACTCTAAGAAAGCCTGAAGTTGCGGATACCATTTAACGATTCTCTCGATATCGAATTTGTAGTGGTATTCTTCCTTCAAAGTTCTGATAATGTCAGGGACAGTTACATAGTTTTCAGAGATCGATTCAGACGCACGATCGATTTCCTTTACGACCTTACCGATATCTTCTTCTGTCAGAGAAGTCTTATCCGATAAGACAATCAGATTAATAAGTGTATAAACCATAATGGCATAATTCATACCATCATGATATGCTTCATCCATAGCTTGTTTGATTCTAGCTTGGATCTTCTGTCTTTCTAATTCAGGATTGGTTCTCTTTGGTTTTTGATAATTTTTATTATACATGAGCTTATTCCTCCTCACTAAGGTTAATTTTATGTACCTGGCTCTGTAAAGGTTAATTAGGGGATATCTGAACAGATTAGTAATTAGAAGGAGTGTGAGTAAATATGCTTTTAATGGACGAACTCCAACCTTTACGTTTGTATTCGGCAAAGAGAAAGGTTCTTATTCCTTTCGATGTTAAAGATAAAAAACATGGAGCTGCTATCTTTCTCATGAGTCCCTTCATGGAACAGAATGAGAAGGTTATGAATGCCCCATATGTCCATAACAATAACCTGTATAAATCACTCTATATCGATAGAGATGTAATGTCATACATCGATAGTGACGCTGTTAATAATGGTGAAGAAACATTCGATGAATTACAGGAAGCTGTATTATCTGAAGGAATGTTTCACGATAGCAAGACTAAATTTGTTTTTGAGAATGCATCCACTATGGATGAAAAGATCATTAAACAAATTTACAATAAAGATGCTGTAGACTATGCCTGCAGAATGCTTGCTATTAAGAAATGTCCTATAGATAAATTTACTGTACAGTTTCATTCCAATGTAACGGATTTGCAGAAATCCTATCCTGATTTTCACAATAGAACTGACAGCAAGCAGTTCTATTCTTTTACAGACAATAAGAGCACGATTCATCTTCTCTCATACATTGTCTATAATCCTAAAGAGATGGATGGACCGTATGAGGCTTATGCGAGAAATGAGCTCCTATATTGCATTATCACTAATCAGTATCCTACTATCAACAGAAAGCTTGCCAACTCTGTAGCTATTGCTCTTTCCGGTCAAATTGAATGGCTTAGAAAAGAGAAGAAGGTTGAAGAGTTTAGACAGTATGATTCCAAGGATAAACACATCCAAGGATTATACTTAGCCGATCTTATTTATCAACTTTATCAGACAAAGGGATCTAATGGTATTAGAAAGCTTTTAAATGGAGATGTAGGAGTTCTTAGCAATATTGCTTCTGGTCGAATCATCAGAGATACTAAGAAGCTCTTTAAGCTTTCTCTTACAGAGGCTAATCTTTCTTCTAAAGAAAGAAACGAGTTAAAGGATTCTGACTTTGGAATCCCTTCAAAGAGAAAATATCCTATGCCAGATGCTGCTCATGTAAAAGCAGCGATCAGAATGTTTAATCATTGTGATTCTGAAGATGAAGCAGAACTGGCTAAGAATATCAAATCTAAGATGAAGAAATTCAATGTCAAAGCAGATATTGGAGAAAACAATCGTCTTAGTAAATATATTCATGAATCCATCAAAGAATCGGCATCTTTAGGAGAATCCCCTAAAGATGTATTTGAATATGCAGATGATGGTTATTTGTTTGCTGGAGATTATTCAGAAGACTACTATGCCATCTTAGAAATTACAAAGGATTTCTCTAAAGAAGAATATGATAGAATCTCTTTCTATCCGACTTATAGAGAGTCTAAGTATATTGAGAAAAGAATTGTCTTAAGAGATCCAAATGGTTATCCTATGTCCTTTATGGATGTCTACCATTTCCCCAGTAGTCCTGACGTTGCTCAGATCACTACTGCAGTTGGTAAAGGATTCAGAGGACGCAGGCTTTGCGAGAAAATGCTCCAAGAGCTTCTCGCTTCTGGATTTGCCGGTGAAAATGGTATTAAGAAATATATCTGGCATGTACATCCTGGAAATGATGCTTCTGAGCATATTGCAGATAAGAATGGATTCAAGAAAGCCGGAAATGGTTTAGATAAATACGGAAGAATGACTTATGTCTATGATTTCGAAGAAACTGAATCCGAGTTCGACTCTATCGTTCCTCCTAGTGTATCTACTGAATCTGGAATCATGACAGAGTCTGGAGTAATGCTTTTTACCGAAGATATTGCAGATTCTAAGTACGACTCTAAGGTGAAGAGATATCTCTATAGAGAACGTATAAAAAATAAAAGAGATGTAGTTGCTCTTTATGATCAGATTAAACAGCGTAATCCGATCATTCAGAAGACATTTAGAAATATCAAGCTCTACAACAGACTGAATGTATTTATTGATACATCTTATTACCATAACCTGTATCTGAAGAATGCGTTTAAGAATTCTAAGAGAGCATATTATATGTATTTCGATTTCTTCAATCGCCTTATGGAGAATGAAGAAGTCTTTAAGAATTACAAGAAGATTACCTATTACATTCCGGTACATTTTACCAGAAATGGTAATACTGTTGATAATCTTCTTGATATCAAAACTGATTTGAATATCTTCTCTTTGATTGTCTATTTCTTAAGAAAAGATCCTGAAGTTCTTAAGAGATGGGCTAATAAAGAAATTATCTTCTTAGGAGATAGGGGATACTTTAAGATCGATTTTGCTAATTTCGGTCTTAAGAACTTCCAGAAGTTTAAGAAGAATATTACTAAGCTCCTCTCCAATAATGAGATTATTGATGATGAGGACGAAGATGATCTTCTTCTTGAGACCAATCCTAAGGGAACAGCATATGAAGTTATCGAACAGATTGAGAAATCTACAGGCGTAAAGATGAATGACGTTAGTGGTGTATCTTCCATTGATATCAAACATCTTAAAGTCAATAAGATTTCTCCTAATCTGATCGATTCTAAAACTTCTAATGCTATCATGATTCTTGGTGTGGATAGTAACTCTGTCATCTCTATGATGAGTGATCCTAGTATTAAATCTAAGGATATTAAGACTTACTATAAACCTAAGTTCTAAAAAAAATAAGCAGAGGGGATCATGAAATCCCCTCTGCCGTTGTCACTGTAGCCAATAGCACGCACGTGTATTACAATGAACTATAAAGTAATTAGTTCATTGTAAAATACATCTGTGTGTACATGGCTATACAGGAATTCAAACACTCTAGTGTTGATCTTGTATGCACGATTAGCTATGACAATAAATGCGCTGTTATCGCATCTATTGTACATGAAACTAATGCTCATACACAACACCTCCTTTCTATATGTGCGAGTGGGAAGTATATGTAATCGGAGGGGAAGTTTGAAGAGGAGTTCATGCTCCTCTTCTCTTCTTATTACTAATATAATATATAACTGTACTAGAATATTATAACTATAAAAGCAGGAGGCATAAAACCTCCTGCTAATATAGAGATAGTTTGGATCACCTCATTCGTTCACACGGGGCACCTTGTACACTACTGCGCACACCTAAGCCTATAGGAACAATTGGGAAAGCGTAACCAAGGGTCTATCTTAATTAAATGTTTATATAAAAAAGAAACCTGGAGACAATCCAGGTTTCTTTCTACCATCACAAGTTTTATGTAAAGACAAACTCTACATGACACGTTGAGAGGACTAATTCTCATAAGGTAGACAGGAGCTTGTGATGGAATTTTTAATTCATCCTATCTACATGATTATATTATATAACCGAAATTATACAATATTTCAATCCTCTGTATTATCGACATAGACATTGTGCATAGGAGAAGGTACAATAAACTGGTTAGATGTAGCCATCAGACCAATGATCTTAGACACAGTCTCCAGAACAACAATATCAGACTCGATAGAGGATTTGACCTTATAGTCGAACTCCTTGGTTCTAATATTATAAGGACAACCCTTTGCAATAGATTTCTTAGTAATCTCGATAGCTTCCTCTCTACCAGCACAGCTATTGTACAGGCAGATAGCGGTTTCACGATATGCACTAAGAATCAGAGAATAAATGCTCTGCATGATATTAGGCTCATGGTTATTGATGGATTTAATGGCGCAGGCATCGGCAGCCTTATATGCCATAAAGTTGGCACCATAACCAACGCCATTGTATGCAGCAGATCTGCAGTTCAAAACAGCATCTTCAACCAGATCTATCAGAGCATCTCTATCAGAAGCACTAATACCACCAATAGACAGCTCAACAAGATTGGCCTTCAATGCATTAATTCTTCTCTTGAGAGTACCAATGAAATGATTATCTTCACCATTCTCCTTAGCCATCTTCAACTCACCCTGCAAGAATTCGAGAAGGCTATTATATATATTCGTATATTCACCATTCTCGTCATGCATGTTGATAGGATTGATGAAGCTGGTCTTAGAAGAACTAGAGACGACAGAATCACAATAGCCACAGAAGTCCTGAACGGTATCAGGAGTGGGACAATCTCCGTTCTCGATATCGATCTTCATAATCTCAGGATCAATATACTTCTTAATAGCCTTACCGCCAGTCAAGAAGCAAATGTCCTCGATCTCTTCTTTCTGATGATAATCAGAGATAATCAGCAGAGGCAGTTTCTGACCCATAGGCATCTTGGACATAAAATCTGTAATAGAGTTCATGATAGAGCTAAGATCTCTGCTGATCTTAGGAGTGATGATGACAGTGGGGACAAGTGTAGCACTGGCATCACCATTTGCCATCTTATTATAAGGAGCCATGATATTCTTAGAAATGATTGCATCAAACATAGCAGCCATCTCCTTGGTATCAATAGGATCCTTGAAGAAATAGATACGAGGATTATCGACTACAGCCTCATTCTTCTTAGAATCGGTAATGAAGCAGGAATCAGCAAATCCAGTATTGATAGTCATACCATCATAAGACTTCACGACAGTATTCTCGTCAATAGCAGCAAGAACATCGATGAATACTTCCATTCCATATTCTTTATAGATGTCATAGATGGTCTTGGAAATAAACTCATTTCCATTGGTAGAGATCATGCAGATATCATAGATATCTTCAAGGGTACACTCTCTGCTGTTCTTACGAATCTCTTCGACGATAGTGTCGATAACCGTCTTAAACAGTTCGAGAACATGAGCAGGAGGCATCTCATTCTTCTCATTGATCTCGTTAAAAGCTCTAAAGAGCTCATCGGATAACATGACTGCAGAAGTCGTACCATCACCAACAGTCGTAACGATATGACGAGTGATGGACTCAATATCGTCCTTAATAGACTGCTCAATGATACCGTGGAAATAAATATTCTTCAGGATGGTATGACCATCCTTAGTGTAGATATTTAAAGCATTTTCTTTTTTGATAACAGTGTTAGAACCCATGGGGCCAAAAGATTGAGTGAGAATGTCATATAGCTCGTCAAGAACATTCTGCTGAATTTTTCTTAAAACTCCTACAGGAACTACGTTGTTGATTTCTGTTGTTCTTTTCTTCATAATTAATAACTCCCCTTTATAAAGTTTATCCAACAGGATCAGGTATTTCAGGATAAGCGTTTGCAATGGTAAATTGATTTACATCACAAACCTCAAAGATAATATTTTCATCAATCAGAGTAGGATCGTTTTTAGAGAAATTATCTCTAAAATTTAATACCATGAAATCTACCGTAACAGGGTTGTTAAATTCTAGAGCATGTTTTGGATCTGCTAATACGATTCTGGAAAATCTGATCGTTTTTACATTCTTCCTCGGTCCTAGTACAGTAATAACGTTTGGGATCGATTCTTTAATAATCCGTTGCTGGAATTCATCTTTACAGAGCACTTTAGGATGGATCAATCCGTTGCTATCATTCTGATAGTGATCACAAAGTGTTCTCATTCCAGTAAACACAGGATGTTTAGGATGAATATATTCTTCTTCATCGACATCTTTTAAAAGCTGTGCCAATGCGTCAGAATTATCATACATTCTCCTAAATTTAAGTTCTTCCATATCGTCTGTTCCTATATCATTATGAGATACAATATAGGACAACTTTAAATCTACAATAGATTCAAAGTCAAACAATACACGATTTTTCTTATACTCATTGTTTGATACAATACCCATATGGAACACCTCCAATAAAAAAAATAATAGGGTATAGAATATTACATCTATACCCTATTATCTTAGTCGACTAAATTAGTCAATATCGTCGAGAGTTGCAGGAGTGTAGGATTCAGAAGATCCAGTTGCCTTACCGGCATTATTGAAGAAGCTGGTGGCACTGGAATAATTAGATCCCTTAGATGAGTTTCCTCTCGACACATCGACACCGAGCTTTTCAGCAATTGCATTCAGACGGCTCTGGAGTCTATCATGATTATAACGATTTGCATCCATGAAGCTATGAGCAATTGCATAAGTCATGGCCTTATAATACTCTTCGAGCATTGTGACCAAGCACTCAAGCTCGAGGTTCTTATAAGTGTCATAATCGTTAACGAACTCCTTACCGCCATTATAACCACGAACGGCATAATAGAAGTCCTTCTTACATTCATAAGCAAAAGAGCTAACAACATTGCCAGTCTCATCGAGCTTACGAATAACGATAACAGGACTCGTGGTTCCAAATTCAGAACCATTGCTGATAGTAATGATTCCCTGACCACTGGGAACACCACAGCCATTATAGGTCTCAGGATCTCTCAGGAAATTCTTGATTTCCTCAGCCAGAATTCTGGCCTTGGTATGGTTCAGATAGACAACGAGACCATTGTCCATATCGAATGCCATCTCATCGATATTATCCTTACGAGGGAAAATACCGATCTTCAGATTCTGTTTCCACATACTGCAGGTGATGCAAGTCTTATCGACAAGAGACTCGCCGTTATTGAAACGATATGCAGTATACGTGTTCGTATCATAGGGTTTGTTGTATTCTTTGTTGTTTGAATAAGAGTTATAAGACATAATATTTTACTTCCTTTCTTATATTACCTATGTATTGATTGGATTGTTTTATTTAACTCTTCTTGAAGAGGAGTTTGTCAGAGCTAAATCCAGCTGCGCCAGGATGACCACCACCTTCAGGATTAATTGAGGTAGCAATCTCTGCACAGTTGACTTTGCCATCGCTATAAAGACTATACTGGTAAAGACCATTCTTACCGTTATAAGTCCAGATAACTACAAGGTCATAATCTTTGATCTTGTCCCCAAATACTTGTGAATTACCACCACTGTTTACAACAAGAGCTTTATGGCCCTGGATGATGCACTCGTAACTTCTAGAACTAATAGCAGATCTAGAAGTATGATCGAAATACTTCTTAGCAATCTTTCCTTCATCAAGAATTCTATTGATATAGGTAGAATTCTTAATTGCTTTCCAGAATGCTTCGTTATAGGTTTTCTCTGTAGCTGTCTTATCAGGATAGGCAAAGATTCCGGTATGATGAAGACCAACACCGTAGTTGAAAAACACAGGCATGATATAATCTCCGTAAACCCATCTATCCCAAAGGTCAATATACTTGATATACAGAGGAACGATCGTAGTGGTACTATTGGCTTCCCCATCACTGAATCTGATCTCTCCAGATCCTTTGATGTCACCAACATATTCAATCTCACAGTCGAGACAGTTTGCACTGTTAGTAGGATGAATAACATCCATTCTAAACAGATAGCAAAGCATTGCGCCAGAAGCCTGCTGATTGACGAAATATTTCAGGTTCTCATATTTGGAGAGCTTCTCTCTGATTTCGTCATCTTCAATAACTTTAACAGAGCTCTCATGATGGTCCATCCAAATAACTTCAGATGCTCCTTCACAGATAGCAAAGAGCTTCTTAATGGATTCTTTAGTAAAAGACAAATCGACGATGAAGACAACCTTATTGACATAATCACTGCTGTTGAATTCTTCATCATATCCTCTCTGGATAAAAGAAGAAAGTACGGGCTGGATGTGGTTTATAGTCAGCCAAGTATAAATCTCATTGGCTGCTCCCTTTCCATCCATGTCGTTATGATGATAGACAAGATACTGACTCATAACTATTTCCTTTCTATTTTAATTTGCAGACATTTTCTTACAAGCTTCTTCGATCATTGCAGGACAACGATCTTTGAAGTATTGAATAAGATTCTTATTGTAGCTATTTGCTACATAGAGATAGAATCTATTACCACGAGCTCTATAATAGATTCCGCTAAAACCCTCTTCTAATAATAATCTCGTGATATAGTTTTCAAGCTGTCCAGTACTCACATGAAGAGAACTAAAGTTAATCAATTCTACCTCATCTCTGTATTCGGGATTCAACTTTCTAAAGATGTTTTTCATAATTCATTCTCCTTAAAAATTTTTTAGAAGATGCCATAAGTTAGGCATCTTCTTTATTTATATTATATAATACAATCTAGCTTTATTACACAATACGATAAAATAGCCTAACACAAATCGCTTTTGATTTTATTACTTCGTTAACCCTAAAGTAATTATTTATCATTTTATTGTTAGGAGATTTCATTATGGCAAAATCAGATTTTTATAATGAATTAGACCTTCGATATCCTGAAATTGCTATATGCATTGATCGTATTGATAGAACGAAACCTGGAGTGAAGAATTTCTATATTCCAGTATTAACTCCAAACTTAGACACCAAAAGTTTAAAAAAGAAAACCGAGACTGTTAGATTAAATAGTTCTATTATTGCTAATCAGGAATCTGTATCGATTAGTAATGTAAAAATCCAGAACTATATTCCTATTGCTATACCAAAAGAATTATGTGCTTTTGTTGGTGGAGATTTTAAAGTAGTAAACGTTGAAGACATGACGTTTGAGAGTAATGGTAAAATTTCTATCACAGGAAGCACGTCTAAAGATGGAGGTATGGCACCTCATACTCATAGTACATTGGTTGGCAAAGGTAATGCCAATTATGAAGGCAAAGAGACTGTCTATAAGGGAATTCTGAATATTATTCCTACAGACGAATACAGATATATCGAGCCTGGTTCTAAATGGATTGTAGTATTTATCGGTGGTGATATTGGAAAGCCGCAGATTATTGCACCATATACTGAACCAGCAGTTTAAAAAAAATAAGGTAGAGGGATTATCTCCCTCTACCTTTAATGGTCATCTAGGCCATTTAACATTTTTATTATATTTATTGAAGTTCTCTTTTCCCTGCTTGTAATATTTATCCCTTTCGGATTTAGGCAGGGCATTGAATTCTTCCATTAATTCCTTTGCAGCATCATTGGTATTTTTGCTAGTTGCTATACGACTAAATCTTTCATAATCGTATGCCATAATAGCATTTGTATAGGAAACTACAGTTTTAAAATCATCTGTAGTACATTTTTCTTTGCCCATTTTGCTATATTTCAGATCT